>ERZ1643247.1677-NODE-1677-length-19464-cov-6.379206_pt1 | contig 19464 bp, 23 predicted proteins | sample MGYA00579264_ERZ1643247 | MGnify/ENA primary metagenome ERZ1643247 (study PRJEB29033, sample SAMEA4952262) | chicken gut metagenome | biome: Broiler Chicken; feature: Gastrointestinal Tract; material: Caecum | place: Ireland | collected 2018 | study: Broiler... | reverse complement strand
TCCACCGGCGCTTCCAACGATATCGAGCAGGCCACCAAGCTGGCCCGGGCCATGATTACCCGCTACGGCATGAGCAAAGATTTTGACATGGTAGCCATGGAAACGGTGACCAACCAGTATCTGGGCGGCGATACCTCCCTGGCCTGCTCCGCCGAGACTCAGGCCCAGATTGACCGCCAGGTAGTGGAGCTGGTAAAGACCCAGCACCAGAAGGCTCTGCAAATCCTCACGGAGAACCGCAGAAAGCTGGACGAGCTGGCCAAATACCTCTACGAGCAAGAAACCATCACCGGCGACGAGTTTATGAAAATCTTGAGTCAGAACTCAGAACTGCAAAACTGATAATACCGTTGAAAAGACCCCAGAGGCAGATAAATCGCTGCCCCAGGGGTCTTTTGTATTTTCTATTTTTTAAATCCCATTGCTGCTCAGCCAGCTGTCAATCTCACTCTCCGTCAGGGAATTGGCCGTCAGTCCGGTTCCCACCACAGCGCCTCTGGACTGTGCAATCTGCCGCAAATCGGGCATGCTCTCCTCGATGCTGCTTCCCCCGCTGGTACAGAAAGGCAGGATGGTCTTGCCCGTCAGGTCATAGGACTCCAGGAAGGTGTTGATTGCCATGGGCTCCGTATGCCACCAGATAGGGTATCCCAGGATGATGACGTCGTAATCCGCCATATTGGGAACGGTGGAGGATAAGGCCGGTCTGGCGTTCTGGTCCAGCTCCTCTCTGGCCCGGTCCACGGTTTCCTGATAGCTGTCCGGGTACGGGTCCGCCACGGTAATTTCAAAGAGGTCTCCTCCCGCAGCAGCCTGAATCTGAACGGCGGCCTCCCGGGTATTTCCCGTCTTGGAGAAATAAGCTACCAGGATGCGGCTGTCTGATTCCGGCTGCTCTGCCGTCTGGTCCGCAGCCTGTCCTCTGGTCCCGGCGTATCCTGCCGCCACCGCCATGGTCTGTACCGCCCCGTTCACCGTCCAGGCTCCGTCGCCGTTTACCTCATAGCCGTCCGGCGTCGTGGCGTCTGCGTACATCCATCCCTGGCTGTCAAAGGCATAGCACTCTGCGGTCCCATCATTGTTTCCATCCAGCCACTGCCACTCCACCGCCTGGTCCTGGCTTCCGTAGTACTGGCCGTTTCCCAAATCATACCACCAGCGGGACTGATTGTCCCCCTGTCCCAGAGTCCAGCCTGCCGCGAACGCGGTAGAAGCCATCAGTGAGGCCGCTGCCAGCGTTGACATCATCAGTTTCAAAACGTTCTTTCTCATGTTGATTCTCCTCGTTTTGTTTACCGCGTGTTTACCGCGCTTCGCTTCTTATCTTCCGGAACGTGGACCAGTACATCCCAAGGGAAACCGGCAGCATAATCAGCTCGGTCACCAGCTGAGTCCAAATCATTCCGTAAAGTCCGAAAATAAAATTCAAGATAATCAATAAGGGAATATTCACCAGTCCCTGCCGGCTGAAGGTCAGCGCCGCCGACTGCACGCCTTTTCCCATGGCCTGGAGGGTGTAGCTGATTAAAAAGTTCACGGAGGTCAGAGGCACCGCCAGACAGGCAATGCGCAAAAACGATGCGCCCAGGGTGCTGGTCTGCTCCTCCCGGATAAACAGGGTCATAATCTCCGGCGCGAAAACCGCGAAACAGGCCACAAAGCAGGCGGACATGACCACCGCCGTTTTCCAGGAAAAGACGGAAATCTTCCGCATCCGCTTATAGTTGCCGGAAGCGTAGTTGTAGCCCACCAGAGGCATGAAGCCCTGACACAGTCCCATGGACACGTTTAACGGGAGCTGGTCGATTTTCTTTACCACGCCGTAAGCCGCCACAGGGATATCCCCGTAGCCGGAGGCCAGTTTCACAATCACTATGTTGGAGACATTTCCCAGGGTTGTGGCGAAGGCCGAGGCCAGTCCCACGGAAAAGATTTCCTTCACATAGCGGAAGGTAAAATACCTGGGATTTAAGGAGGCAGATGACTTTCCTCTCAGCCGCAGATACTGAACCACGAAGAACACCACCGACATGGTGTTGGAAAAGGCCGTGGCAATGGCCGCTCCCGCCACGTTCAGATTGAAGCCGAAAATCAGAATCGGGTCCAGGATTACATTCAGGATTCCTCCGAACATCATTCCCACGCTGGCCGGCCTGGCGTAGCCCTCGCTCCGCAGGATATGTCCCAGGCTCAGGCTGACCATGGTGGGAACGCCTCCCACCACTACCACCCAGAACAGATAGCGTTCGGCGTAAGCGATGGTGTCCGGGCTGGCTCCCAGGAAATTCAGGATGGGGACCTGGGCCGCCCAGGTAATGAGGGAAAAGCACAGGGTAACCACCGCGCCTCCCCAGATGGAAAAGACCGATACATATTTGACCCGGTCCTCCTGCTTCATTCCCAGAAGCCTGGAAATCAGGCTGCTGGCTCCCAGACCGAAGAGATTTCCCAGCGCCGTCAGCAGGTTAAACCAGGGGGATACCAGGGAAACCGCCGCCACCATGTAGGGATTTCCCAGCTGGCCGATAAAAAAGGTATCGGCCAGATTGTAAATCATGGTTACCACCTGGCTGATAATCGTGGGAATCGCCAGGGTGGCAACTGCTCTGGGTACCGGAACCGATTCAAACAGTTCTTTCTCCGTATAGTTTGCCATAATAAAGGGTCCGCCTTCTTTCCCGCTAGTCCTTACTTCTGCTCATCCACCGGAGGAACCATCTCGGCGTATTTTTTCAGCATCGCCGGAGTGCTGGTGTAATATCGTTTGTTCCGGTCCAGCGCTCCAATCCGCTCCATTTCCTCCCCGGTCAGTTCAAAGTCAAAGAGGTCGAAGTTGGCGCGGATGTGGTCCGGATTCTTGGAGCCGGGAATCACGATGTTGCCCGCCTGCAGATGCCATCTGAGGATAATCTGTGCATTGGACTTGTGATATTTTTCTCCCAGTTTGGTGAAAATGGACTCCTGGAGGAGGGCTTTGTCGCCATGGCCCAGGGGATACCAGGCCTGAATCACCATGCCTGCCGCGGCCAGAAACTCCTTCATCTTCTTTTCCTGGTAGTAGGGATGGACCTCGGTCTGAAGGATGGCCGGCTTTACCTTGCATACGTTCAGAATCTCCTGAATCTGCTCCTGGTTAAAGTTGGACAGTCCGATGGCGCGGACCTTTCCCTCCTCATAGGCCTTTTCCATCAGGCGGTATCCGGCCACATAGTTTCCTGCGGGCTGGTGAATCAGCAGCAGGTCAATATAGTCCGTATCCAGGCGTTTCAGGGTCTGATCCACCGCATCCGCCTGCTCGTAGAAGGAAGGCCACAGCTTGGTTTCCAGGAAAATCTCCTTCCGGTCCACGCCGGATTTCTTCATGGCTCTTCCTACTGCCTTCTCATTCACATAGGCGTTGGCGGTATCAATCAGACGGTATCCGTCTGCGAGGGCACTGGTCACGGAAGCTTCCGCCTCGCCCGGACTTAAAAGGAACGTTCCGATGCCTGCCATAGGCATGGAAACGCCGTTGTTCAAGGTCACATACATCTGTTTGCTCATCTTTATGTTCTCCCTTCTGAAGCTTTTTCTTGTTTTCTGATTTCATTATAATCTTTCCCGGAAAAAACAGAATGCATCAATCCGTTTGCTGGTGCAAACCCGAAGGTTTTAAGCTCCTTCATGGTTTCCCTTTGGTTACTACGGTACAGGAAAGTGCTTACTTTATAAAACGTGCGAAAGGATTTACCATCGGATTAAAAGAGCAAACGAAAGGGGATCTCTGTTATGGAAACGCTTGATTACCTGAAATATATTGTGGAAGAAATCCATTCCACCGTATTCGCCACCGTTGACCGGGAGGGACGTCCCGTCACCTGCGCAATCGATATCATGGATTATGATGAGAACGGTCTCTATTTTCTGACCGCAAAGGAGAAACATTTTTATGACCGCCTGAAAGCCAATGAACATATTGCCTTCACCGCCATGAAGGGGGAGGACACCCTTTCCTGCGTGGCGGTTTCCGTTCAGGGGAAGGCAAAAGAAATCGGCCCTAACAAACTGGCCGGTTTGTTTGAGAAAAATCCCTATATGGAGAAGATTTACCCGGACCTTCCTTCCCGCAGCGCACTTACGGTATTCCAAATCTATGAAGGGACCGGAGAATGGTTCGACCTTTCCAAGTCCCCCATCGAGCGGGCTTCCTTCTCCTTCGGCGCAGTCCAGGCCAGAACAGGGGGATATTATGTAACAGACAAATGCATTGGCTGCAAACTCTGTTACTCCAAATGCCCCCAGAAATGCATCGACATTTCCCAAAAGCCTGTCATCATCCATCAGGAGCACTGCCTGCACTGCGGTAATTGCTTTGAAATCTGTCCTGCCAGGGCGGTGGAGAAGCGCTAGACTTCACTCCGTCCTTGTGGTATGCTAATAGATACATAAGACTTTAGATTGACTGGAATAGTTATGTGGAAACCCAAAAGGAGGGCTGGCAAATGAGTGACAATGAGTTGCTGCTTGCGATTTCTGGGATGTTGGATAAAAAGCTGGAATCCAATTTAAAGCCGGTTGAAAATCGGTTAAGGCGAATTGAATTGCAGTTAGAAAACGATGTAATCCCGCGAATCCGGAATATCGAATCCTGTTACACCGATACATACGGACGCTATCAGGATTATGCGGATAAAATGCAAGCGGCCTTTGACGATATAAAGCTTTTAAAACAGGTCGTTTCCGAACATTCCGAAAAGCTCCGGAAATTAGCATAACTTTCCTGTCCAAAAAGAAATCGGCCCCGGAAAACGGCCGATTTCTTTTTTAACAGCTAAAAAACATTTATTCCCTGGTCAGCTCCTCAAATACGGAAACCACATACTCCGCAATGGCGCAGTCCTGCTCCTCGGTTCCGCCTCCTACGCCGATTCCTCCCACGATTTTTCCATTATGGAACAGGGGGGATCCGCCGGCTACCAGCGTAATCCTGGGGTCGTTGGACTGTATGGCAAAGAGGTAGCCTCCCTCCACGGCGCACTGCGCCACATCATTTGTCTTGCAATGGGTCACCGCCGCGGTGTAGGCTTTCCCCGGAACCAGGGTAATGCTCAGTACAAGGGCCTCGCCGAACCGGCGGTAGACTCTGGGAAGTCCGTTTTCATCGCATACCCCAAAGCTGATATCGATTCCAACCTCCCTGCTCTTTTCTATGGATGCCATTTTAGCACAGTTAAATGAAAATATGGAGTCATTTGAGCTGAAAGAAGGAAAAAACGCGACTCCTCTTCCCTTTCTCAGCCTCGATCGATTCACCGCAAAGGATATCCCCATGCCGGATGACGCAAAGCCCTACCTGTACCTGGTTGTAAACGGGATTCTGCGCCTTCACACCATCTACGGGATTTTGGACTATATCCCGGGGCAGTACTCCCTGTCCGCCATCGACAGTCCCCTCTCCGGCCAGTTCCTCACTGCGGCCTCCCACCAGGAATTCCTGGCTCTGCAGGTGGAGCTGTCAGTAGAGGAAGTGATTTCCGTCATGCTGGACTTGGATGAGGCCCTGACCGATAAAATCTTCCGGTCTCAGCTATCCCAGCGGGTCATGTCCGGTTTTGACTCCAACATCACCGGCATTGCCCTGAACATGCTCCAGGCCATGGAAGCTAAAGATACTCTGACGTTTATGGGGAATCATCTGAAACGGGAAATGATTTTTGACATCATCAACGGCACCAACGGAAAATCCTTTCTCCAAAGCATCTTAAACCTACAGGACGCCGGAGAAATCTACTCCATCAACAGCTGGATTAAGCAGAATTACCGGGGAAATTTCACGGTTGAGGAGCTGGCGAAGCAGCTGAATATGAGCATTTCCAGCTTTCATCAGAAATTTAAGTATGCCGTTGGAATGGGCCCCCTTCAGTGTCAGAAGCGGCTGAGACTGACGGAGGCCCGGAGGCTGATGTTGGATGAGGGAAAGAAGGTGGCGGACGCCGCCATGGAGGTGGGCTACGAGAGCGCCTCCCAGTTTACCAGGGATTACCGGAGAATGTTCGGCAGCTCCCCGAAAAATGATATTCTGCAGCTGGGGAGACAGCTGAAGCTGTAAAAATGACCGCCTTGGACATCACTTTTATGTCCGCATGGCGGCCATTGAACCTCCGGGCAGTTCCCGTTTTCACTTTTCCTCTTCTCCATCTCCCTTCTCAATCCTCGGCAGATTCCACTTATAATGCCGGGCCAGGATGCGGATTGCCACCACCAGGCAGGCGCTGATGACCACCGCCGCATCCCGGTCCATGCGGGGAAGCAGCCACATATAGCACAGGGCTCCCGCCAGGGATGCGCATGCGTAGATATGTTTTTTCAGAACATAGGGAGCCTGAACCGCCATAATATCCCGCAGGATACCGCCGCCCACGCCGGTGATAACACCCAGAAAAACCGTTAAAAACCGATAATCCTCGTATCCGGCTTTCATGGCCGTATCCATCCCCACCACCGTAAATACGCCCAGGCCGATGGCGTCCAGCACATTCATCATCACCTCATAGCCTTCCGACGACAAAAGCTGCTGATACACGCCTCCGAACTTCATGATGCAGAACAGGACCAGCACCGCCGCCAGGGCCGTCACCACGTATATCGGATTCACAAACAGGGACGGAGGCTGCACACCGATTAAAATATCCCGAATCATCCCGCCCCCTACCGCCGTGATGACGCCCAGGACAATGATTCCCAAAAGGTCCAGCCGCCGTTCAATGGCCACCATGGCCCCCGAACAGGCGAAGGCTACCGTTCCAATCAATTCCACGATTAAAAACACAGAAATATTCTGCAGCATATTTGTTTTCCTCCCTCTTCATCACCCGTATCACCTCGTTCAGCTGATTCATACGGCTGTCCTCCGTCTCAAACAAAACAAGCCCTTTTTCCATCCGCATCTCCTCTCTGTGCCACCCGTATTAAATTCGTATATCCGTTATTATGCTGAAAAAACAGGGGCATGTCAATACCACAGACACGCCCCTGCCGACTTAAATCCTATTCTATTTTTCCCTATGCGCAGGCCGCCCTCTTCTCCTGCTGCTCCACCTGTACTTCTCCTGTTCCTTCCTCAATATCCCGGATCATCTCGCCTACGGCCGGTGCCGTAATCCGGCTGCCCGCAAGGGGATTTTTGATACTGATGACCGGCGTGGTAATCTCCGCCTCTACCTGGCTGCGCTCAAATGCCAAGTCACAGTCAACCATCTCGCAGTTAATCAATTTCAGATTTTTGCAGTAGCACAGCGGCTGGGTCCCGATAATCCTGCAGTTCTCAAAGGTCACGTTCTCGCAGTACCAGGCCAGATATTCTCCCTTGATCTCACAGTTGCGGACAGTCACGTTCTTCGCGTGCCAGAAGGCGTCCTTGGTGTCAAAGGTACAGTTCTCAAACAAAGAATCCTCAATATACTGGAAGGAGTATTTTCCCTTCATCTTTGTATTGGTAAAATGCAGGTCCGTGGAGCGCATCATGAAATATTCGCTCTCCGCGCTGCAGCCGTCCATTTCAATCCGGTGAACGGACCAGCCAAACTCCGGGGAAATGATGTCGCAGTTTTTCATTTTTACATCGGCACACTCCCGCAGTGCCTTGATGCCGTGAAGCTTTGAATCTTCAATGTCAATATGGTCCGAGTACCACAGCGCCGCCCGGCAAAGCTGGGTCATCTCCGAAGCTTTGATTGCCAGGCCGTGGTCATGCCAGAAGGGATACCGCAGGTTAAAATAGCAGTTCTCCACCTGTATCCCGCCGCCCTCCTTAAATGCGCTCTCCCCGTCGGCCGGTCCGTCAAAGGAACAATCTCTTACCAAAATATCGCTGCTGCCGTAAAGGGCCCGCTCTTCGTCAAATCTCTGCTTCTCAATGATTTTCATCCGAAAAAACCTCCTTTTTGTTTCCTATGCTCAATTTGATAAATCAGATAATCCAGACAATCGATACGCTTTTCTTCCTTATGGAGTTCTTCCAGCAAATGTTTCCTGTGTCCGGATAGAAGCTGCAGCTGCCGTTCTTCCTCCGCATGCTCTTCCAGCGTCCTGAATTCTTCGATCAGCTCATCGGTGCATCCGGCGTCTTTCAAATTTTGGATGATGGAATAGCCGTAATCCCGCGGCGGATGACCGAAATCCGGTTTTCCTGCTTTCCGGCCCATGCCAATCACTCTCCTTTTTCCTTATTAACTGTAATACAAATTGGCCGAAATAGCAAATACCTATCATCTATTCTTTTCCATAGCTTTTTCTTATGGTTGATTTTTCGCCCCGTTTTGTGTAAAATTTACGGCAACAGGAGGTAATGCAAATGGATTTGCGTATGCTGGAATATTTTTTAGCGGTGGCAAGAGAACAGAATATCACTGCGGCGGCGGAATCTCTTCACATTTCCCAGCCGGCCCTGTCCACACAGTTAAAGGCCATGGAAGCGGAGTTTGGCAAACAGCTGCTGATTCGGGGAACCAAAGGTTCCCGCAAGGTGATTCTGACCGAGGAGGGGATGATTCTGCGCAAACGGGCGGAAGAAATCCTGTCCCTCATGCGGCGCACCGAGGAAGAAATCAGCGGCTCCGACGAAACCATTGCCGGCAATGTGTACATCGGGACCGGTGAAACAGAAATCGTGCGCCTGTTTGCCAAAATCGCGAAACAGCTCCAAAAAAAATATCCGGATATCCGTTACAATATTTCCAGCGGCAACGCGGAACATGTTCTGGATTATCTGGATAAAGGAATCAGTGATTTTGGTCTTCTTTTTACGGAAATCGACCCGCGCAAATACGAGGCCATTCCGATTCCCATGAGGGACACCTGGGGCGTTCTGATGCGCAGGGACTCCCCTTTGGCTGTGAAAGAGTCTATCTGTCCTGAGGATTTATGGGACAAGCCCCTGATTGTCTCCCATCAGAAGGGGGATAATCTCTATCTGGGACGCTGGCTGCAGCGGGAGGAATCGGAGCTCCATATCGTAGCCACCTACAACTTGGTGTTCAACGCCTCCCTTCTGGTAGACGAGGGCCTGGGCTATGCCCTGTGCTATGACAAACTGATCAACACCCACGGCAGCAATCTCTGTTTTCGCCCGCTGTCTCCCCGCCTGGAGGCCCAGGGGTATATTGTCTGGAAAAAATATCAGGTATTCTCCAAGGCAGCCAACCTTTTCCTCCGGCAGCTCCGGGAACTGCTGGAAAATGAGCCGGATTGAAAGGGACTTCCTATTCCTCCGGCTTTAAAGGGCCGTAGAAGTAAGAAGCGGTAGCGCCTCCGTCGATGAGGAAATCCGCCCCAGTAATAAAGGCGCCCTTGGGACTCATCAGCAGTTCGGCCACATTTGCCACTTCATCGGCAGTGCCGGGACGGCCTGCAGGGCATTTCGCGAACATATTCTTGTAGAAATCGCCGCGGGGGCCGTTGAACTCATCCAGAGCCAGGGGAGTCACGATGATGCCCGGGGAAATGGAGTTTACTCTTGCTCCCCTCTCTCCCCATTTTACAGATTCCGCCATCACCCGCTTTTCATTGCAGCGCTTAGCCAGCTGGTAGGCGTGAAGGGTGTCGCGGATATGTTCAGGCTGAAGGAGGTCCAGCTTCAGCAGTTCCTCCGTAGGCGTACAGGCCAGCTGCTCATCCTCCCGGGGCGTAAGGGCCGGCATCCGGTGTCCGGACTGGCTGGAAATGGTCACGCCAACGCCTCCGGGCGCAATCACCTTTCCCACTTCCTCCAGCAGCACGGCGGTTCCGTACAAATCTACCTTCAGAATTGCCTCAATGGGCGCCTGGCTGGGAGAAACCCCGGCGGCATTTACCAGCATGGTGATGGGGCCGTATTTCTGCCCTTCCGCGATAATGGCCCGGATGGACTCCCGGGAAGAGAGGTCCATTTCCATAGCTGTCGTGTCAAATCCCGCCTGATTCATGATATCGGAGATGGCTTTTGCGTTCTCCGGTTTCTTCTCCCCGATGACAATCTTCATTCCATATCCCATCCTGCGGGCAATGGCCATGCCAATCTGTCCGGCGCCGGTTAAAATCATAACATTTTTCATGTGAATGTCTCCTTTCTGCTTCATTCTTTTACGCCATCTTTCTGACCCAGGACTCTACCTTGCCGCGGGAATTTGCCGCTTCGGCTCCGTGAATGGAAAGGCCGCTCTCCACATCCGCTCCTTTGCAGATTTTTTTCAGGTCGCGCTCACTGCCGCCCATTCCGCTGCCTTCGTTGGTGCAGAAGGGAATCACGCGCTTGCCGGTAAGGTCATAGCGCTCCAGAAAGGTGAACATTGCCATGGGCATGGTACCCCACCAGTTCGGATAGTAAAATATAGCCCGTCCCTACCATTCCTTGAAAACACTGGGCTTAACGCCATACAAAAATGTGTTTTGTGTACCTGTAGCTCGTATTGACCCACGGCAAGCAATCTTTCAATGACTTTCTGTTTGACCGGCAGCCTGATCATAAGCGGGCAGAAGAAGTTTTTCCCATCTTGCCTGGATATAACTCTGATAAAATGTGCGCTGCAAATTGGAGAGATAGGGAACATCTTCCAGAAAATCACGGATCATATCCATCCGGATTCTTGGTACGATCCGCAATAATGCTTCATTGCAGTCTTCATACTGTCCTTCCGTAAGGAAATCATAGTAATGGATTTTTCTTCCCTGTTTCTTGACGGCGGAAGTGGGAAATTGGAATATCCTTGCATTCATCTCATTCGCATTCCGCAGCACCCGTTCCATAACAGTCTCATCTGCCTGGGGCAGCAGGCAGCTCCCACAGTCAAATACCGGCGCAATTTCTGCGTTTTGGGAAACCGGATCATATAAAAATCCCCAGTTCCCATTATGCCTGTCAAAATTGCCAAGAAACGCATCCACCACAAACACATTCCAAAAATGCTCTTTCAACATGACCGGATTGACAAACTGCTGTTTTTCTATGCTCTCCATAATATCGGACAATTCTGTGCCTGTGCCTCCATGATCCGAATCCAGAATTGTGTTTTTAATAGAACAGAAGTCATATAGAATTTTCCCGTCTGATGTAAAATCCTTGCAGGCACAGACTACCTTGGTTTTTCCTGCCACCTGAAACGTACCGAGCAGTGTTTCCTGTGCGCTGATACCAAGCATACGGAAAATACTGCTTGCAATATGCTCACTGAAACAACTGTTTGTATAAGACAAATCTGTTGGCTTATTTTCCGCAGAGGGTGGAAATTTAAGCATATAAACTACGCCTTCATATTCTACAGCAATCTTTTTTCCATTGGCTCCATTATAGGCTTTCCCTAAAATGCGCTTACAGTTTGTAAAGTCAATGCGCTCCATCTGCTTTTCCACCTCCCCATAAATATTTTTGTCTGAGATAATCAGCATGTTCCGGCGTGATTACACCATCACTGATTTCCGCCATGTTGATGCTGCCATACAGTTCTCCCCACAGACAATCGATCAGGGAAGAACCGTTTTTTAATCCTTCCTTAAAAGCGTCCAGATCCCTCTGGAGGTATTCCGGCAGTCCGTACTCATAAGATTTCTCCCGAAGTTCCTCTCCGGAAGGTTTCGGTTTAAATGCGTCCTCCACCAATGTTTCCATGGATACACCAAGCGCTTTGGCCAGTTTATAAATGGTTTCCACAGAACATTTTCCAATGCTGGTCTTTCCATTGCATAAATCACTAAGCGTAGCGTGTGGAACGCCGCTCAATACTGAAAGCCGGTATTTCGTCAGCCCTTTTTCCTGTAGTAACTTATTAATTTCCATTATCATCACCTGCCCTCATTATATCGGTACAGCGAAATAAAATCAAGAGCTGACTCCACTCAAACAGGATTGCTTCATAGAGGCCCGCATGCTCATGGATGACTCCGGACTCTTGTCCGATCCTCAACAGAACAGAGATTTTCTCTGGCAAATTCTGTCAAAATCTTTCCGCATTTTTCCGGCTCAATCTCTGTGCATTTTTCAATATTTTTCAGACAGTCAAGAAACTGCAGCACCGGCGCATTTTCTTCTGTCATCCCTGGGATATCAATATCTCCGGTAAAAATAGGTTCTCCTGGAATATAATTTTCTTTGTCAATCGCATCTGATTTATTCATATTGTTTCCATCTACATCACTGTTTAACAGGACATATTGTCCTATAAAATATAGATTTATGCAGAAAAAAAGCAGGATGCCATGCACCCTGCCCACATTTCTACATATTCTATTCCTGACAATTACAGCCCCAAACTCTCCACCCAATCCACTACATCCGCTTCATCAACACCGGACCGGAATCTCATGCCTTCCTGCCAGTCTCCCGTACCGGCCATCTCCGCCAGCAGCTGACCGCTCTCTCCCAGGTTAGAGGAAGAGGAAGTGCAGAAGGGAATCACGGTTTTTCCGGTAAAGTCATTTGCCTCCACAAAGGTATCCACCGGCCAGGCGGCGATGCCCCACCAGATGGGATATCCGATCAGCACCGTATCATAATCCTCCCAGTTGTCCACCGTATCGCTCACCAGTTCCACATCCCGCTGGTCCGGATTGTCATGCTCTACCGTCACTCGGCTATTGTCATTAGTCCAGTCCAGGTCCTCGTCCGTATAGGGCTCTGCAGGCTCCAGCTCAAACAAATCTCCGCCTGTGGCGTTGGCGATATAGTTTGCCACCTCTTCCGTATTTCCGGTAGCGGAATAGTAGACGACCAGGGTCTTCCCCTCTCCGCCTGCCGCTTCCTGGGATGCGGACTCCTCCGCGGAGGTTTCCTCTGCCCCGGAAACGCTCTCCTCCGAGCCGGATTCCGCCTCAGTTTCCTCAGAAGCCGCTTCGGATTCCGCAGTTGTCGTCTCCGCAGCCTCATCTGTTGTTTCCGCAGCTGCAGCCGTCGTCTCCGCCGAACTGCTCCCTGAGGAACAGCCTGCCAGCATACCTGCGGCCAGCACCGCCGCCATCATACAAGCCAGTTTTCGGTTTTTCATAATCGTCAAATCTCCTTCCTTTTCTATCTCTCTTTTCTATCTCTTTTTTCTATCCTTTTCTCTTCTATGGTTCTGAACGCCCGGCTTCCGCCCTTTGCGGGAAGGCGATCATTTCTCATCATCGATCTGCTTCTGCCAAAATCTCAGTGCGTCAAATATCCACCCCTGGGCCACGGTACCCGTTCCAAGGCCAAACCCATGTCCCAGACCTTCATATACATGAAATTCGGTGGGGATTCCCATGGAGTCTAAAATTTCCAGCCTCCGCCTCATGACTCTCCAGTCCGCGATGCCGTCCCGTGAACCCACACTGGCGTAGGTAGGAGCTTCCCGGCCGGAAACGGAGGTATATGCGGTATACTGCATTACCACCGCGGCGGCCTGTGAAATCTCCCTCCGTCCGGTAAACTGCCTCAGATAAGTCCGGTTTCCCAAAACCGCCGCCATCCTGGCCCCGGCGGAGCCGCCCCAGAGGGAATACCCCTCTTTTTTAATCTGAAGTTCTCCCGCGTGGTCCCAAATCCACTCAATGGCCCGGGCCAAATCCTCATAGGGGCTGTCCGGCCGGTAAATCAGGGCAAATGCCTGATATCCCTGCCGGCCTGCCTCCAGCGCGTGGGGAAAACTATCGTGCATGGCGCCCACATAGTAAAATGCGCCTCCTGCGTTCATGACCGCGAATTCCTTTCCCGGTTTTCCCCGGAAGAAGAACAGGCCGGTATCCCTTTTGGTCCCATCCGCCGCCATTTCCCTCTGAGTATAAATAGGGTAAAACACCTGCTCCCCTTCCAGAGCCCGCTCCTTCAGAGTATTGAGAATGTCCAGGGTCTTCTCCTCCTGGATATGAGAATACCACAGATACACCTGACTGCTGCTGACCTCCTTCAAGGTCATTTTCCCGGACAGGGGACGGTGAACGGGAAATAACAGTCTGCCGAAGTTTTTAAAAGCAGCGTCTCCGATTACATCCCCCACCGTTGAATATTCGGTAAATTTTTCGAATTTCATACCGTCACCCTCTCCAACATACTCAACTGGCTAAAGCCGCAATACAAAAGGAACCATGAAGGCGCCCCCGGCTTCCTCATGGTTCCCATATGATGGTTGTGTATTTAGCATAAAGCTTTTTCATTCTCTTCAAACAGCTTATCATTGATTTCGTCCAACGGCGTATGATGAACGATGCCGTGGTAAATGATTGCCTCACGCCGGATACGCGGGTAAAGCTGCGCGTAAGCCGCCTCCTTCAACAGCCGCTGTGTTTCGTCAATCGTCAACTCCATACCGATGCACAGGCACAGCAACTTGTCCCTGGATGGCTTGCGCCTTCCGGAAAATAACTGGTGGAGATACACCTCGCTCATGCTGGCACGGCGTGCCAGTTCTGCCTTTGAAATGTTCTGATGATCATAGAGTTCTGAGAGCAGTTCGGTAATACTGCGATCAACGAAATAGGGCTGGTTTTCCTTAATATAGGAGTCAATATCAGATTCCACCATCAACTCCTGACTCAAATCGTCCGTACTTTTCTCGTCCGTACTTTTCTCGTCCGTAATACTCACCTTCTTCCCCATTTTACCTTATATTTTACGAAATTTTGCAGAAGGATACAATATTCTGGCTGCATAGTATTTCTCGCATTAAAACATAAGGCGGAAGGTCTGTCCGGCTATCGTAATCCGGTCGCCGCTACGCAGCGCCTGACGCTTTAAGGCCGGCTGGTCGTTTACCAGCACCTGAAGCTGAGGAACCAGTGGTTCCACGTAAACACGGCTGTTTTCTATAAAAATCCGCAACGCCCGGGGAGGAATTTTCTCCTCTGAAAGAACAATATCACAGGAGTCAGATCCACCTGCGATCAGCTCTTTTGTTAAGGAAAACTCTTTCCGCCGTGAAATCAGTATCCCATCCGGATCATCCAACCGCACAAAAATGCCCTCCGGATATTCTTTTGGGATCTTCTGCAAAGGAGTTTGGATTCGTTCAGCCCGCTTTCTTCTGTTAATCAGATACAGGATTATTATAATTGCCAAAACGGCCGCAACGCCTGCTGCAATCCATACGTCACCGCCTTTTTCCCGGGCCGCGGCGGACTTTGTTTCTCCGCTTCCCGACTGAAGCGCTGAGTTTTCAGAAGTCTCCTGGCTGCTTTGAGACGAATCGGACGGCGTTCCCTCTGCAGACGGCTCTGTCTGGCTCTCCCCCTCTGCCTGCGCCTCTCCGGACAACGGAATATCCACGTTCGCCTCGCCTTTACATAAAAGGGTTCCTCCGGAAGCGAAGGTAAAAGAGACCGGCTCATCTTCGCCGCTCGCTGCACAGCCAGTCAGATCAAATCCCACAACCATCAACTCACCGCCTGCCTCAGACAGTTCATCGGCTGCTGCCGCCGGGGCCAGACTCTCTCCCGCAACCTGATGCATTCCGCCGGAAGCTTCGGTCAGCTCTCCCAGCTTCTCCAAAGCGGCTGCATCGCTTCCCATCCCCAGGGAATGGAGCATCACATCGGAACGTTTTATCCGGTCCAGCAGTTCTTCAAAAGGGATTCCCCCCTGAGGGTCATACTGTACCGCATCCGTAATGACAATCATGCTTCGGAGCTCGTTTCCTTGACGGGGCAGACTTTCAAAATAATCCAAAGCGCTGTTCATACAGGTATGAAGCCGGGTTACGTCTTCATCAAAAGGAAGGGCAGCGATCTGCTCCGCCATAGTCTCAGCCGGAATGTCCTCATTTATGATCTGAAAACTGTCTCCCAAAGTAGCCAGGATAAACCGGGTATTCTCTCCGCTGCTTTTCACCAGCTGGCTGCAAAATTCCTCCAATTGTCCGCGAAATGGAGGCATCGAAGTGGAATTATCCACCAGAAGCAGATACGTGATGGGAAATCCCGCCTGCCGTACCGTTTCCAAGCGGGTGGAAGTCCCAAATGACTGGCTCCCGATTTTCGCTTCCACCTGGGTCACAGGCCGGTCAATTCCATCCAGTTTCACATAGGTATACAATGTATTTTCATAGACGAACACCCGCACCGGCTGGGCGCTTGCCGCAGCCAGAACCTGTCCGCAGCACATGACCGCCATCAGACAGGCGGCGGCCCAGCACATGATTCCTTTTAAAAGCTTCTGTTTCACGCTCATTCCTCCTCCACAAAAACTGCAATCACGGAAAAGTTGTCATTTCCAGGCGGCGTCCGGCGAATCTGCCGCAGCAGCATCAGCTGAACCCACTGGGCGGGCGTCTCCGCCTTTAAAAGATCCGCCTGTATTTCTTCCTGGTAGACGTACTCCCAGAAACCGTCGGAACACAGGAGGAACGCATCCCCAGGCTTTAGCTCTGCCTGCCCGGTTTCCGGCTGGCAGGAGGCTTTTCCCAGCACCCGCAAAAGGCTGGAACGGTCGTCGTCGTGGTAGACGTCCATATAGGAAATCTCCCCTCCCAGATATTTCATGTAGGTAACCGAGTGGTCGCGGGTCGCAAAGACCAGCTGACCGTCTGAGAAACGGTAAAGGCGGGAGTCTCCCACATGAGCCCAGAAGGCCAGGTCTCCCTCCAGGGCCAGGGCCACCGCCGTTGTCTTCATATCTTCCCGGCCCGGAACCTTCTGCCCCTCCAACACCAGACGGTTGGCCTCCTCCAGCTGTCCTTTCAGCGTTTCGCTGTCCAGGTTCTCTGCTCCGGCGCAGCCCTCCCGGATGGCCTGGGCGGCAAGGCCGGAAGCCACCTCGCCGCTGCTATGCCCGCCCAGACCGTCTGCCAGCACGAAAACTCCCCTTCTATTTTGAAGGCCGCAGCAGATGCTGTCCTCGTTATTCGGACGTCCTCCCTTGTTGGTATAGGCGTAATAGGAAATTTTCATCATGCTTCCATCTCCAGATAGATTGTGTTGTCCGCCTCGCCCAGATAGATGGAGCTGTTAGGCGGCAGTTTCACCGGCGTGTTCGGCGCAATGCGCTGCCCGTTCATCAGGAATGTTCCGTAGGTGGAATTCAGATCCGTTACAATAAACATCTGCTCCTGCTCGTCAAAATAAACCTGACAATGCCTGGAACTGACCCCCGGCGTTCCGTCCTGGAAAACCAGACGGCAGGTTGCGGGATCCCGGCCAATCTGCACCGGCTGGTGATGCAGCTGTACCACCATTCCCCCGTGCTGGGGCGCCATGGAGCGCAGCACCGGCGATCCCTTTTTGTCCGGGGTCTCTTCCTGAACCGGAGAAGCAGGAGCCTCGGGGGCGGCCGGAGCCTTTTTCTTCTTGCCCATCACCACAACCAGTACGACGATTACCACAATCACAGCTGCCCCTGCGCCTGCATACAAAGCCGCTGGAATGCCCTCCGCTTCATAAAGGCTGTATGGGATGTTATTCCGGTCCAGGAGGAATTTTACTTCACTGGAGCTTACGGCGTAAAACAGATTCTGGTCCAGTTTCGAACCTGCGGTGCTGATTCCGATCACGGCTCCGTCCCCGTCGATCAGGGGGCCGCCGGAGTTTCCGCCGCTTAAAGCCGCATCCGTCTGAATTAATTCCCTTCCTGTACCGCTCTCTGTCAGGAAACGTCCGATGCTTCCTGTGGTAACCGTGGCATCTCCTTGGCTGGCGGAGGTAACTGCCTGAACCGTAACGTCAGCCGCCAGAGGATATCCCACTGCGTATACCTCGCTGCCCAAAGAGTCTTCTTCCGGAGCGCGAAGCCGCAGAGGTACACGTTTATCTGTAGGTTCCGCCAGCTTTAAAACCGCCACATCCTTTGCGGCATCATACACCACCAGGTAGGCCTCCTGCTGATCGTTTTCATCAAACATGACATACAGTTCTCCGCCCCCAAGGGCTTCTCCAGCCAGAATATAATCTTCAATCACATGGCAGTTGGTGATAATGTACTCCGGGTTCTGCCCCTCTTCTCCTACAAAAAATCCGGTTCCTCTCCAATACTGCATCGTTCCGCTGCTGTCAGGGGCGCCGGAATAAAGAAGCACCACGCCGTCCAGCACGCTCTGGTCAAAGTCGGCAAAGGCCGGCACGGCCATGGCCAGGGTCATCAGAAGCACCAGCGCTCCGGTTTTCACAGCCGCAGCTATCTTTCGAAATCTTTTCATCACAATTTTCCTCTCCTTTTCATTCTTTCATCCGCGCTCAGGCGGTATTTCACTTCATCAGCAGGCGATCATCACGCCGGTATAATTGTCCTGTTCCGGAATCTGTTTTTCCAGAACCATGGTTTCCAGAAGCGCGCAGCCCTCATCCGGCGGCAGGGACATGGCCTCCAACAGCTCCGGCGGGCTTAAAACTCCGCTGATGCCGTCCGAGCACAGAAGGATCACGTCTCCCGGTTTGAGAATCCATGGCCGCAAATTCAGATCCACCTCCTTTAAATGGTCGATTCCCACAAAGGAGGTCAGCCTTCTGGCATCCGCATCACTTTGGGCCCTGGTCTTGTCAATGGTCTCCTCCTCCAGTTCTCTGGCATACAGCTGATTCAGGTAGGTATGTTCCCGGTTCAGCTGGAACACGCCTCCTCCCCGCTTGAGGAAAATGGCGCTGTCCCCCACACTGAGCCAATGCATCTGATTCTCCCATATATGGACTGCGGTCAGGGTTGTACCGCTGGCTCCCTGTGACCGTGAAAACACCTGGTCACTGGCAGCGAACGCCCCGCCATAAAGCCACTCCGGAGGGGTCTGCCGTCTATCCCATCCGGAAAAGCGATCCAGCAGCACATCTACCGCCAGCTGGCTGGCCGCCTTTCCATCCGCCATTCCTCCCATGCCGTCTGCCACCATGGCCAAAAGCCCCTGACTGCGCCGCCGCTCAGGATCCGAGGAATTTAGAACCGCAAAGGAATCCTCCTGCTGCTCCCTGTCCCCCACTCCCTGGATATTGCCCACCTGAATGCGGATTTCCTCCGAATATTCCTCCTCCGCCTCATAGGCCTGCTGGGCTTGTGTCCCGGCCCCGGATTCCTCCTGGACGTTTCCATCCGTCGGGAAGGGGGCTGAGGGCTTTGAGCGTCCAAAGAGCCTTTTCAATAGTCCCATCAGTTCTGATCCTCCTCTTTTTTCCATGTAAAATGCTCGCCGCACAGAGGAACGAAAACCAGCTTGGTCTCCCCAAAGTCAATGAGATCATATGCCTTCAGGGGCATAGGGGAAAATACTTCCTCATCATTTAAGTAGATGATGTTGCGCCCCTCCCCCGGAAGAAGATTGAAGCGGTTGTTCTTTTCACTGTAGCTGATCTTCGCGTGATTTTCCGAGGAGATCTTTAAATCCCCGGTAATCACAATATCCATCCGGTCTCCCCGGCCGATGGAATTGATGCCGCCCCGGATGGTATAGCTCTTTCCTCTGCTGGGACCCTCCACGCAGGCCAGCCAGCCCACCACCGGGTCAAATCCCATCTTGGCCTGCATCATTCCTACGGTTTTTCCGCCTTCCGCCACTGTTACGCCATGGGACGGGGCAAATCCGC
>ERZ1643247.1675-NODE-1675-length-19495-cov-9.824846_pt1 | contig 19495 bp, 14 predicted proteins | sample MGYA00579264_ERZ1643247 | MGnify/ENA primary metagenome ERZ1643247 (study PRJEB29033, sample SAMEA4952262) | chicken gut metagenome | biome: Broiler Chicken; feature: Gastrointestinal Tract; material: Caecum | place: Ireland | collected 2018 | study: Broiler... | reverse complement strand
ACGTCGGAATTATCTATCTCGTTGTAATTTATTATGCACGCAATGAGATTGGTGAGCCGCTCGGACTGTTTTAATATGGTCTTATAGGCCGCGTCCTGTTGCTCCTTATTCATAACGCCGGCAGCGAGCAGCTCGGCATACCCCCTTATGGAGGTGAGCGGAGTGTTCATCTCGTGTGTGATGTTGGATATAAATTCATTTTTGGAGTTCTGAGCCTTTTCTACGAGCTCCTTCTCTTCCTTTATCTCGTTCATCTTTTTCTCTATATCCCTGTTGCGTTCGTTTAATACCTCGGCTATGGGCTGAAGTTCCCTGTATTTTGTAGTTATCCTGTCTGAGAGCGCCGCCTGGCGGGTGAGGTTCTCCACGGGACTGAGAATGAAATATGTGGCGACATATGTGAACACCACGCACGCGAGAAGGTCTATCACGAGATAGACTATCACGGTAGGCAGAAAATCGGCATAAAGCGCCCACTCGCTCGAGGTGGTAACGGCTATGCGGACGAGGTAAAACCCCTCTCCCGAGGATATCCTGCGGCAGTAATATACATAGTCGGTGCCCACCGTATCGCTCCTGCGCACGGAAAAGCCCTCGCCGTCCTCTACGGCTGCGGCGACCTCCTCACGGCCGAGATGGTTTTCCTCGATCTCGACATCCTCGCTGTCGGCAAGCACGGTGCCGTCGGAACTTATGAACGTGACGCGGGCGCCGCCTAAGCTTTCCGAAAAGGCCGCAGCTTCCTCCTCGCCCAGGGCGGAATACTCCTCTTCGTCAAATGAATTCATGTATACCGCAAGCGTATCCCGCATGCGCTCTAACGATGAATTGTAATATAGCTCGGTGGAGACGAAAGAGTAGGCGAGAATACCCACAAAAGTTATAAGTACTGAAATAAGCAAAATTCTTAGTTTCATAAAAAACACCGCGCCGCCGCGCCGCGCAAGTTTTTTGCGCAAGGCGCGGCGGCGCCCGAAAATTATTCTGTTAATTTAAAACAATTTACGTTTCAAGCAGGGTGTCTCGGCGCAGAAAGGCAAACAACGCATTTCTGCAAACAGCACATATGCGCTGTTTGCGCGTTGTGAGGTGAGCGAGGGCAAATGTAGGCCCGAGCGATGACCGCGCGAGGAGGCGTAGCCAACGACACTTTGCGGAGGGCTCCCTTCGGGAAACCGCAAATCGCGGCGGTATTTTACAGCTCGCCGCACGAGAACAATTTGCTGCGGTCAGCACATTTTGCCGTTTCCCGCAAGCGGGAACCCCTCGGCAAAGCAGCGCTTCGCTCGCGCACCAAAGAAGGATTTGTCGCGCGTCATCAGCGCGAGAAATTCGTGAACTATTAATTCACCGATAATTTGTAACCTATGCCGAACACCGTTTCGAGATTGGTGACGCCCATCTTTCTTAAACGCGAGATGTGGTTATCGAGCGTGCGGGTTTCGCCCTGCTCGTACCCCCAAACCTCTAAAAGAATGGTCTCGCGAGAGAGCACCTTGCCGGGATTGAGCATGAAGTACTTTAAAAGTTCAAATTCCTTTTTGTTAAGGTCAAGCCGTTCGCCGCGCAGGCGCACTTCCATCGTGTCGATATTGAGCGTAAGACCGCCGACAACCACCTCGTCAGACTTCCTCTTTCTGCGCAGTGCGGCATTTACGCGCGCGGTGAGCTCGAGCACCGAAAAGGGCTTGGCTATATAGTCGTCTGCCCCGAGATTCAGGCCGTTTACTTTATCCTCCTCCTTGGTAAGCGCGGAGAGCATGATACAGGAAACGAGCGGATAACGCAGCTTTACGCTTCTGAGCACGTCGAGTCCGTTGCCATCGGGCAGCATTATATCTAAAAGCGCGACGTCGGGCTGACGGCTGTCGACTGCCGCATTGAAATCTTTGATGTTAGAGAACGCCTCGAAGTCGATGCCGTTCATCTGCAGAGCAACTTTTATAAGGCCGCTTATGCTCGCGTCGTCTTCGAGCGCATAGACAGTGCCGTTCATCTGGCAAAACCTCCGTTTCGGCGGACGGGCCTTACACTACCTCCTCTACGGAGTGAGCCATCATGCTGAGGTGGTCGCCCACCCTCTCGAGATTGGAGATGAGACTTACGAACAGGCTGTTGTTTTCGGCGTTGCATTCGCCGCGCGCCATGCGCTCGATATGCTCGTCCAAAAGCCTCTTCTTTGAGGCGTCTATCTCCTGTTCCAACTCGTCCGACTGTTTAATTTTTACTATATTATTATTTTCAACTATATCCACCACAAGCTCATACTGCTCGTTTAAAAGTTTCATCAGCTTATTAAGGTCGCGCTTTACGACATCTGAAAATACGAGCGTTTCATCGATGGCTTTATGGGTATATCCCACTATATTTTCGGCAATATCGGCTATTCTTACTATGTCGCTGTTGTCCCTGTGCAGCACATTTACAAGCTTTTCGTCGCTTAAAGAAATATCCTTTGCGGAGATCTCCAAAAGATAGCCCGTGATCTCCTGCGATAAATCATTGACCTTCTGCACATCCTTGACCATATCGTCGAGCTTGGAATCGTCTTTGGCGATAAAGCCGGCGACGGCGTTGTTGAGGCACTTTACCGCGATACCGGCCGTATAGGTGGTCTGTTTTACGAGCTGGCCGAGCGCGAGCGAAGGAGTAACGAGCAGACGTTTGTCCATAAAGCCCTCGTCAGATCTGTTCCTCCTTGCCTTTTTCCTGTCGGGAATGATAAGCTCGGTGAGCCTTACGAGGTACTTGATAAACGGCAGATACAGGCAGGTGCAGATGACGTTGAACATGGTGTGGAAGAATGTTATGCAGGTGGTGTTGGCGGCGACTATGACTTCCTCGGAAGCGTTTGCGCTTCCGCCGAACAACCCGAACAAAAGGTCGTAGAAATCATCCCAGATCCAAAGCACGATAAGGAATATTATGGAACCTATAACGTTGAATAAAAGGTGATAGAGGCACGCCCGCTTTGCGTTGGTGTTGGCGCCGAAAGACGAGAGAATGGCCGTGACGCACGTACCTATATTTGTGCCGAGTATTACAAAGAGTATGCCGTTGCCTCCGCCGCCGACCAGAAGGCCGTTCTGCGCCATTACAATGAGCACGGAGGTGACGGCGCTCGACGACTGCACGACGGCGGTGATGCCAAGACCTATGAGAAGCAGCAGGAGCGGGTTAGTCACCGACGAGAGCGCGTCTATAACGAACTGATTATCGGTAAAGCCCGCCATGGAACCCGACATTATCTCCAGGCCGACGAACACGAGGCCTAAAGACGCGACGAGGCTGCCCGCCGTGTTCACCTTGTTGTTTTTGGTGACCATCGTCATTATAAGGCCGACGAGCGTTAAGAGCATGGCATACATCATAACGTTGAACTGGTTGAGCCATACAAGCCAGCCGGTTATCGTTGTGCCTATGTTGGCGCCCATGATGACGGCCGCCGCCTGAGTGAGCGTCATGACGCCCGCGTTTACGAAGCCGACCACCATAACCGTGGTGACCGACGACGATTGCACGATGGCCGTGGCCAGAGCGCCTATGCCCACGCCCGCAAAGCGGTTGCCCGCCGCCCTGTTGAAGAGCGCGCGCATTTTGCTTGCCGAAAGCTTTTCGATACTGTCGCCGAGAAACTTGAAGCCAAGCAAAAAGACGCCCAGCCCCACAAGCAGCAAAATGACGCTGCTCGCCGTGTCTAAGTTTGCAAAATCCATTTAATTTCTCCTTTGATGCGTATCGCGCGGGGTGATGCGCTCCCGTCCGACAGATATATTTTAGCAGGTGCCTGTAATATAAATCTCACAAAGTTGTAATAAATTTGTAAAATTTTTACCTGGTAGCCCTCTGTTTGTAATAAAATTGTAAACTCGTACAATTAGCAAAATCCGCGCTCCGCAGAAAAACTATGCGGGGCGCGGAAAACTTTGACCGTTTAAACCCTTTTTACCTTGTTAAATATTTTGCTCTATCTTGATGCGTGAGCAGAGGGAACGGCGGTTTATTCTTTGGAATATCCCTTGGGGTTATTCTTCTGCCAGTTCCAGGAAGATAAGCACATCTCGTCTATGCCGTACCGCGCCTTCCAGCCGAGCTCCTTTTCGGCCTTGGAGGCGTCGGCATAGCATGAGGCTATGTCGCCCGGTCTGCGCGGCTTTATGGAATAGGGTATGCTGTGGCCGCACGCCTTTTCATATGCGTGTATGACGTCTAACACGCTGTAGCCCACTCCAGTGCCGAGGTTGTACACATACACGCCGCTGCCCTTTATGCCCTCAATGGCGGCGACGTGACCCTTTGCAAGATCGACCACGTGAATATAGTCTCTGACGCCCGTGCCGTCGGGAGTAGGATAATCGTTTCCGAAAACCCCCACCTCTTTAAGCTCGCCTATGGCCACTTTGGCGATATAGGGTGTAAGGTTGTTGGGGATGCCCCTCGGGTCCTCGCCGATGAGGCCGCTCTCGTGAGCGCCGACGGGGTTGAAGTAGCGCAAAAGCGCTATCGTCCACTCGTTATCCGCCTTATACACGTCCTGCAGCATTATCTCCTGAAAGTATTTGCTGGTGCCGTACGGATTGGTCGTTCCTCCAGTTCTGCACTCCTCGTCCAGCGGCAGCCTTTCGGGCGTGCCGTATACGGTTGCCGAAGAGGAAAACACCAGCTTTTTGCAGCCGTGTTCGCGCATTACCTCCAAAAGCACCAGGGTGCCGTACAGGTTGTTATCGTAATACTCTATCGGTTTTACGCAACTTTCGCCCACGGCCTTGAGGCCGGCGAAGTGGATCACCCAGTCTATCTTATTTTCGTTGAAGATCTTTTCCATGGCGGCGCGGTCGCGCACGTCCGTCTCATAAAATTTTACGTCCTTTCCCGTTATCTTTTTGACTCGGCTCAAGCTCTCCCTGTTGGAGTTCAAAAGGTTGTCCGCAACGATCACCCCGAAGCCGCTGTTCAATAGTTCCACACAGGTGTGACTGCCGATATAGCCGGCGCCGCCCGTTACAAGAATATTCTGCATTGTTTTCACCCTCCTTTACTTTACCTGATTTTGCCTGTGCGGACGGACTTTGCCGCCGCATACTTTTCCGATATCCATTATAAGGTATGCGGGGCGGCGTTGTCAATGGTAAATATAAAAATATGACGCCGCAGAATATGACGAAAAAACCGCTGTTCGTGACACGCGCAGCGCCGAAGGCGTTTCCGCCTTCGGCGCTGCGCGCTATATTGTAAGAGAATAAAACGAACCTGCCTTTAAATGCGTCTTTTGCATGCCTTGATCGCTCATCGTCGTTGCAATACAGAGAAGAGTATTGCTGCCTCCTCTTCGCGCCAATTCACCGCAAAATACGCTATTTAAAGGTGCAAGGCAATTTAAAGCGGGCAGATTGCGGCAAAAGCAAGGCAAAGCCCGCAGGGCGTGCCCGGTGGCACGTTCAAGGGCTTTAACGCAGATAGTGCCGTGATATTCCCGCTTTAAATCGGGTTCGTATTAATCCCTTACAGTATACTACTCCACCGTGACGCTCTTGGCAAGGTTGCGCGGCTTATCCGGATCGCGGCCCAATATGACTGCCGTGCGGTAGGCTATAAGCTGGAGCGGAATTACAGAAACTATGGGAGACAAGCAACTTTTGCAGGAAGGGACTTCGATAAAAAATTCCGCGCGCTCCAGAAGAGTTTTGGGCGCGCAGCCGGAGGCGCACACCACCGCAGCTCTGCCGCCGCGCGAATAGATCTGCTCTACGGCGGAGGCCGTCTTTTCGCCCAGCTTTCTATCCGTAATCACGGCAACGGTGAGCGTACCGCCGTCAATGAGAGCGATAGTACCGTGCTTGAGTTCGCCCGCAGGATACCCCTCGCCCGGAACATAGGAAACCTCCTTAAGTTTGAGACTGCCTTCGAGCGCCACGGGGTAATCTATGCCCCTGCCGATAAAATACACGCCCGAGGAGGAGGCGCAGGCGCGCGCTGCGGCCTCCACACCGCAATCGGATATGGCTGCGGCACACTTCGACTCGATATCTTTAAGTTCTTCAATCATTCGCGGATAGACGGAGCCGCCCTTGAGCGAAGCAATGACGAGCGCGAGCGCGGCTACCTGGCCGCAGTAACTCTTCGTGGCGGCTACGCACACCTCTGTACCTGCACGCACGGGAACTACCGCGTCGGCTATGCCCGTGAGCGCAGAATACGACACGTTTGTTACAGCGAGGACGAAGGCGCCCGCCTCCTTGGCAGCGCGGGCGGCCTCTACCGTATCGGCCGTTTCCCCGCTCTGGCTGACGGCTACAAACAGCGTGCCCGCGCCGGCGGCGCTCTTCCGATAGCGGAACTCGCCCGCCGTTTCGGCTCTGGCGGGAACGCCTAAGATATCTTCGGCAAAATACGCCGCGGCTAACGCGCTGTGGTATGCCGTGCCGCAGCCGCAGAGAAGTATATCTTTGAAGCCGCCCCGCTTTTTAGCCGCACGCGAAATAACGGAAAAACACTTAGCCTCCGTAAAGGCGTGCACTGTGTTTTTTACGGCGGCGGGGATCTCGTTTATCTCCTTTATCATGTAGTGCGGAAATCCGCACAGCCGCGCTCCGCGCGCCGCCGCAGGTACGGGCGAAAAGGTAAGACTTTCCGGCTCGCCCGAAAAATTGCAGAATGAGATCTTTCCGTCCGAGGCGAAGGCTATCTGGCCGTCCCTCAGCACAGCGACGCTTTCGGCAAGGCCGGCGAGGGCGGGCATGTCGCTGGCGGCGTACAGCGCTTCCCCTCCCGCTCCCACTATTATCGGATTGCGGTATTTTACTGCGACGAAACCTTCATACCGCGAACACAGTATGCACAGCGCAAACGCCCCCTTCAGTCTGCGCACGGCGGCAAGCACCGCCTCCTTCAGATCGCCGCGGTAGTACTTGCTTAAAAGATGCACCACCACCTCGCTGTCAGTCTGCGAAGAAAATGTATGCCCCTCGGCGATGAGCTCCTCTTTAAGCTCGGCATAATTTTCTATTATGCCGTTGTGCACCACCGAAAATCCGCCGTATGTATGCGGGTGGGCGTTTTCGTCCGACGGTCTGCCGTGCGTTGCCCAGCGCGTATGGCCTATGCCCGACGTGCCGCACAGCTGTTCTGCCGCGCGCTTTAAGGCGTACACCCTGCCCTTCTTTTTTACGGCCGTTATCCTGCCGCCCTCCAAAACGGCGATGCCCGCCGAATCGTAGCCGCGGTACTCGAGGTCCTCCAGTCCCTTATACAATATTTCAGAGGCGCATTTTACGCCAGTGCAACCTATTATTCCGCACATATTACCTCACATGTCACGTATATAGCGCTCTATGCGCTCCAGACAGCGCCCGCAGGCCTCTCTGCTTAGTCCCTCGGCCATCAGTCTGATAACCGGCTCCGTGCCCGACGGTCTGACGACTATGCGCGCGCAATTTTCCTCGGCGCTTACGCCGTCGCAAAATAATAAAAGTTCCTTGCAGAATGCCGCCTCCCTGTCCCTTACGGGCACGGAACGCTCGAGCTGAGGCAGCGGCTCATACCCGCGCAGAAGACGGGAGAGCGTTGCGCCGTGTTCAGCGGCGGCTTCCAGCAGCTTTATGGCAGTTACAAGTCCGTCGCCGGAGGCGCCGTATTTTGAGATTATTATGTGTCCCGACTTTTCGCCGCCGAGCGCCGCGCCCGTTTTGCACATCTTTTTATATACAAACCTGTCGCCCACCATTGTGACGGCGCTCTTTATGCCCTCCGCCGCAAGCGATGATATCAGGGCGGAGTTGGAAAGCACCGTACATACCACGCCCGCACCGTTCATCTCGCCCAGTTCCTTCAGGCGGTTTGAAAGTATGTAAAGCTCGCCGTCGCCGTCCACTACCCCGCCGCGCTCGTCGACGGCTATGCACCTGTCGGCGTCACCGTCGAAGGCAAAGCCGGCATCCAGCCCCTCTCTTTTGACCAGTTCGCACAGCGCAGCCGGCTTTGTGGAGCCGCTTGAATTTATGTTCAGTCCGTCCGGCTCCCCGCCGATGAGGTAAGTTCTGGCGCCAAGCGCGTCGAACACCGACTTAGCTATCTGCCATGCGCTGCCGTTGGCACAGTCAAGCCCTACTTTGAACCCCTTGAAGGAACACACCGAGAGCGAGATCAGGTGGCCTATATATCTGTTGCGGCCGCTCACATAGTCGACCGACCTGCCTATATCGGCGCCCGAAACCGCGCGCTCTTCAAAGCCTTCGGGAAGAACGCCGTCTAAATAGCCCTCAAGCTCGGCAACCATATCATCGTCAAGCTTTTCGCCGCCAGGCCCTATCAGCTTTATGCCGTTATCGTAAAACGGGTTGTGCGACGCGGAGATCATTATTCCGCAGTCGAAGCCGTCAGTGCGCGTTATATACGACACCGATGCCGTGGTAGTGACGTGCATTATATAAGCGTCGGCGCCTGCCGACGTGAGGCCGGCGACGAGAGAATACTCGAGCATGTATGAGGAACGGCGCGTATCCTTTCCTATTACCACGCGGCACCTGCCGCCCGCACACGCATTTTCAGAGCCGTTTACCCGTCCGAAACGCAAACCTAAAAATCTTCCCGTCTTGTACGCATGTTCCGCCGTAAGACATACGCCCGCCCTGCCGCGGAAACCGTCGGTGCCGAAATACTTACCCGTTTTTATACCTCCCCTCCGCCCCGTCTTTTATCGCGCTCTGGCGGGCGCGCCCTATGCACAGCTCGCGCTCTGCAACGTTCTGCGTGACCGTCGTGCCGGCGGCGATATATGCGCCCCCGCCGATATGCACGGGGGCGACTATATTGCAGTTGCAGCCGATGAAGCAATGATCGCCGACGGTCGTGCGCGCCTTGACTTTTCCGTCGTAGTTGGCAAACACGACGCCGCAGCCGATATTCACGCCCATGCCCACGTCGGCGTCGCCTATATAGGCGTGGTGCGCGGCCTTGCTGCCATTGCCGAGCGAGGAATTTTTTATCTCCACAAAGTCGCCCACGCGGCAATCTTTTCCCACCTTTGCGCCCCCGCGCAGATATGCATACGGACCGACGGCAGAATTTTCGCCCACCTCCGAGCAAACGACCGTGCTTGAGGATACCGAGGCTCCGCGGCCTATCACACTGTCCTCCACGCGCGAAAAGGCGAGCACCCGGGAATCGCTCTTAAGTTCGGTTTTCCCCGAAACTATGCAAGGTCCGAAGAGACTTACGCCCCGCCCGATCTTTACGGTGCGCTCTACCATTATGCCGCAGCCGCCGAGGCGCGCTCCCAGCTTTTTCAGTTTGCGCGCGGAATAGTATGCGCCCCAAGGCGCTTTGAACGAAAAATACATACGATACTTTTAAGATATGCCGAAAGCCGCCGAAAAGTGAACGCGGGCGGGCACGCAGCATATTATACGGCATGCGCCGCCGCGCATAGAAACGGCGCGGCGGCGCATACTGCTTATATGAAAAAGAAGAAAAACAGAAACAGGCACGCCGGAAACGACGCTCTGCAGAACGGCATCGTAAGCGCGAACGAATATACGGGCTTCGTTCAGCATATCCCCGTCTCCAACGAAGACATCGAACTGTATAAAAAAATGTACGGAGGAGGCAGTTTCAACACCGACGATATCGGAAGCTGAACCGCCTTCGCAGAGACAAAAAGCGGGCAATACGAAAACTGAGGCGCGGCGGAAAAAATTTTCCGCCGCGCCCTTCAGCTTTTAAAGAAACAGTATCCTTATGCGCGTTTTCATATCGGGCATAGCCGTGTACTACCTTATTCCACGGTTATCCTGCCTTCGGTCGCCGAATACTGCGAGCCTATAACGCCGCCCAGATAGTCGTTTATGTAATTTATGAGCACCTGGTTGTCGATGAGCGTTTCATCGAGCAGAATATTGCACCCCCCGAACATCGTATAGCCGTCGCCGCCCTGCTTGAGCATATAGTTGTGGCTGGCTACGGTATAAGTTGCCTCCGGGTCGATATCCTCATACTCTCCCGTTTCCGAATTGAGTACCTGTACATCCTTTACCCTTCTCTCTCCCGCCACGCTCATGAAAGAACCGTCGTCGGCAAGCTCCACGGTGCTCTCGACGGAGGTATCTATAGTGTATCTGAGGCCGGATACCTGCAGGAAGCCGCCCGATTCGCCGAGGGCGTTAGTACCGTCGGAAGCCTCTGACATGGTGTTCATTGAACCGAGCTCGAGCGCGTCGAGTATCTGCTGTCCCGTCGCCTCCACAAGGCAGGCCATGTTGCCGTACGGGTGCACGTTTATAACGTCGCCGTAAGTGACGTCGCCTTCAGGAATGTCGGCACGGATGCCGCCGCCGTTGACGAGACCTATGTCGGCGCCCATCACGGCGCGGTATGCATCGGCGCAGAAGTTGCCTATAGCAGTTTCGCGGTTGCGCACCAGTCTTACGCCGTCGTCGCCGCTCACTGAGAGCTCAACCGAAGACTTGCCTACCACCTCGTTTAAAAGCGACTGATACTGTACCTCTACAGAATTCAGGTAGAGTTCTGTGAGGTATGCCATTACGTTGCCCGAATAGTCGGGATCAGCGTTCACCTCTTCTGCGGAGATGAGCTCGGTCGTGAGCTCGTCGTCTGAAGTGTCGGAGGTGCCGTTGGTATCTATCACCAGCTTGCCCGCATTTGCAAACTTTGTGCCCGTGGACGAGAGAAGCACTTCCTCGCCGTCGGCATTTTCAACGGCGTCGCTCTCTACAACGGAGTGCGAATGGCCGTCTAAAACGGCGTCTATGCCGGTGGTGTTGGCGATGAGATCTGTGGAGCGGTAGGGCTCAGACCCCTCCTCTATGCCGAGATGGGATATGGCCACAACATAATCGGCGCCCGCCTCTTTGGCGGCGTCTACGCTCTCCTGCACCCTGTTATAGAGGTTCTGTCCGTCATTGCCCTCGCAGAAGCCGTATATGTATTCCCCGTCCTCGTTCTGAAAGTATGCGGGAGTAGATTTGAACAGCGTTTCGGGGGTGGCTATACCCACGTACGCCACAGTTATGTCGCCGTAAGTTTCGAGCGCGTATTCGTCGAACACCGGCTCGCCCGTCTGAAGATCGATGAAGTTGCAGCAAAGATAGGTCATGTCTGACTGCGCAACAAGGCCGTCCTCGCCGATGAGCGCGTCCATGCCGTAGTCAAATTCGTGGTTTCCCACAGTACCGTAGTCGTAGCCAACAAAATTGCGGAGCTGAACGGGATATTCGCCGTCGGATATGGTACCTATGGCCTCGCCCTGGATAAAATCGCCTATGTCCACGGTGGTGACAGCTCCGTACTGCTGCCACATGGCGTATTTGTAGCCCGCGAATCCCGCAAGCCCCATTCCGTCGTCTGAGGAGTCGAAGCCGCAGTGCACGTCGTTGGTGAACAGCACGGCGATGCTGTCTTCGTCGGACGCCTGCTCCGCGGGATACACCGAACCGGCGTTCTGCGTTGTGCCGTCGGAAAAAGTTATGATGAGTTCTCCGTTTTCGTTGATTGCCACGCTCTCCACGGATATACCGTCTGCACCGTCAGCGCCGTCAGCGCCGTCCGTGCCGTCCGCGCCGGCGCAACCCGCAAGCATTACCGCCATTGAAGTTGCCGTGAGAGCGGCAAGCGCTATTGCGGCCGCTTTTTTTGCCAAACCTTTCAAAATAAACCTCCTGAAATTTCACTCATATTTTCTTTGAGGACGCCTCGGCATTTGCACCCTCCCTTTAAAAATAACAGGCAGATGTAAAAAAAGTTTACAGCAAACTGTAATAAAAAAGTAAATTTTTAAAGCCGCGTACAGGCCAAAAACGCCCGCCGCGGCTCAAGGTCATGCAGAGGTGCCTTCCAGCAATTTGCAACGCCCACCCTCCGCTTTGATTTTTTTTGTTGACATAAACACCGAATTTTCCGCAATAATCGCCGCCGTAGGATTGGAAAGTAAAGCAAAAAAATACCCCTCGGAGCTCTCCGGCGGGGAGATGCAGCGTGCAGCTATCGCACGGGCGCTGGCCAAACGGCCGAAGGTACTGTTTGCCGACGAACCGACGGGCGCGCTCGACGAAACGACAGGCAGGCAGGTACTCGATTACATAGCAAAATTGCAGAGAGAGTTTGGCCTTACAGTGGTAATGGTTACACACAACCGCAACATAGCAGACATGGCCGACAGCGTTATAGAACTGAACAGCGGACGCGTAACGACAACTTACAAAAACGCGGTCCCCAAGAGCGCATATGAAATAGGCTGGTGAAGCCTCTCCATAAAGGATGAATTATGGTTATAAGTTTTAAAAGCTTGTTGAAGCTGTCCGGCATATTTATAGTGGCGTGTTGCGCTGCATTCGTATGCACCCTGTTTTTGAGCTACAACGCCGACCTTGAGGCGATCGCCGAAAACATAACGTCAGGCGAAGCGCTCGTATTGCTCGGGGCACAGCGCTCGATGGGCAAGGTTACGGTGGCCGTTACAGGCGGCTGTCTGGGCGCAACATCCGCTGTAATGCTGCTGTTCTATGTTAAAAACTATATCGACGCACACTCGCGCGAGCTCGGCATTTTAAAGGCGCTCGGCTACTCCGATATATCGGTAGCACGCAAGTTCGCCATATTCGGGCTAAGCATGTTTCTGGGCTGCGCAGCGGGTTACGCCGCGGGATTTTTATATCTGCCCCGCTTCTATGCGGTACAGAACGCCGACGGCATGTTTCCCGAAATGTCTCCGTCATTTCATCCGGAGATCTTCTTTGCGCTCGTCATCGCGCCATCCGCAGTATTCAGCGTGCTCGCCGTGCTCTTTGCACTGATAAGGCTCAGGGCGCCCGCGCTCGACCTCATGTATTGCAGGCGCAATATAAAAGTTAAACAGCGGGCTTACAATGAAAAACTGTCATTTTTGAAAGCGCTTAAGCGAGATACTCTTAAAGCGCACAAACTGCTGGCTTTTTTGTGGTATTTTCAGCTTTCTGTTTCTCTGCAATGGTGCAAATGTCATTCTCTATGAACGAGCTTGCAAGCAATACTTTTGCCGCAATGATACTTTCAATCGGACTCATACTTGCATATACGTCCCTTCTGATGTCGCTTTCGAGCGCAGTAAAAGGCAACGCCGAAACGATCGCCCTGATGCACGCCCTCGGTTACAGTTCTGCTCAATGCCTTCGAGCAGTACTCGGGGCATACAGGCCGCTCGCATACATAGGTTTTGCTATAGGAACGGCCTATCAGTACGGACTTTTAAAGCTTGTCGTCACCATGATATTTTCCGACGTTGCCGATATGCCCGAATACAATTTCAACCTGCGCGCCTTACTGATCGCGCTTGCCGCGTTCATAGTTTCATATGAAGCGATAATGTTTTTATATTCGTTCAGATTGAAAAAACTCACTCTGAAGAGGGTATTTGACAGATAAACAACGCTATGAGAGAGACGGCTTATGTTTCTGCAACCAAAAGAGCGGCGCCCGCGGGCGCCGCTCTGTTTACGTTAAAAAATTTAAATTATAAGGCCGCAACCAAATCACATGGACACAGGGCGCCGGAGCGGCGATAATTTACCTGTTTAGACGGCAATTACTTACTCTCGAGCATTATTTTTATTATCTCTTTATCGGTCTCGCGCATGCCGTCGTGCGCAAGACGGGAAACGGAGCGGATGGTCTCCTCCACTCCCTTTTTGACTATGCCGTCGCCGGCGAAGAACTGGTTGCCCTTTTCATACATGCTCATGCCCAAAAGGCCGCCGTCCACCGCAGTGGCAATTTTTGCCGCGCAGCTGGCCTTGGCCCCGTCGCAGATGATGCCCGAATCTATGGCGAGCGCGTTGGTGAGCGTGTGCGCCACCTCTGAGTAATCTCCGCCGAGAAGGTAGGTTATGCCGCCCGCCGCGCCTGCGCCCGCCGCTACGGCGCCGCAGTAAGCAGAGAGCGTGCCTATGCCGAATTTTAAATGCACGGTTATAAGATTTGAAACGCACAGCGCCCTGTAAAGCCGCTCTTCCGAAAGTCCGAGATTGCGCGCGTAGACTATCACGGGCACCGAACAGGTTATGCCCTGGTTGCCGCTGCCGGAGTTTATCACGACGGGCAGCTCGCACCCGTTCATGCGCGCGTCGGAAGCGGCGGCGGCATAGGCCTTTGCCGTCGTCTTTATGTCGGGCTGGTAGGAACGCAGAATGGTCTTGCCGATATTGGCGCCGTAATCGCCGCGCAACCCCTCCTCTGCTATGGCTATGTTGTAACTTATCTGCCTGCCGATGACTTCTTGCACATCAACGATATCTACCGAATCGGCAAAGCCGAGGATATTTTCTATGTTTAAAAAGGAGCGGTCAGACTTTGATGCGGCAGACAAGGGCTTATCGAACAGCACCTTCCCGTCGCGCTCTATCCTGACGATGTTGGTATGGTCGCCCGCAAGACGCACGAAGGAGGTGTTTTTGCCGCAGTAAAGGCGCACGGAGATATCGAATATGTCCGCCTCCGGGGGGACTGATATATCCGCGGGGAAATCACATTCAAAACGGGCTATATCCTTGTACTGCTCCTCAGAGACATTTGATATCACCTGCAGACCGCTCCCCGCGTCTCCCGCCACTATGCCCGCGGCAAATGCCGCCTTTATCCCGCGCATACCGCCCGTGTGGGGAACGACCACACTTTTGGCATTTTTGACTATGTTGCCGCTGACGGAAATTTCAGCACGTTCGGGCATGGAGCCGAGCACGTCGCGCGCCTTTGCCGCACAATACGCTATGGCTATCGGCTCGGTACAGCCCATTGCGGGCACAAGTTCCTCTTTGAGTACATCGATAAATTTCTGATAACTTTCTTTCGTGCGCATGATATACCTTTCGCCGCGCCGCCGTTTTGCCGCAACATGTCGGCGCACGGGGACTGAATTTATTTTACAGATTAAGTTATACATTCACTTTGAGCGGCTTGTCAAGCAAAAACGCTGAACTTTAAACACTTACAAATTGCGCCGCACAATTTGCTGAAAGGCCGTTTGCGCCGACTATGTTGGCTCGCGCGGGTAGCAACCTAAACCCCTGAATGGGCCAGCACGGCCAAAGCTTCGCCGGCTTAATTGTACTGACCCCATCGGGTATCTGCGGTTTCCCGAGGGGAGTCCTCCGCAGAGCTTCGTCGGCTTAGCCTCCTCGCGCGAACCCTTCGGGTTCGCCTATCCGAAGGATAGCAAAATAAAACGCGGCACCAAAATTGGTGCCGCGTTTTATTTTGGTGACCCTAATGTTAATTATCCGAACACCTTATTTACTTTTAAAAATGGATTTTGCTTCATAATTCAAGTAAGTTAATCTCTATTAAATAAGGATTACATGGTGATTCAAGTAATGAAATATATGGCAATTGACATAAGACTAAATATTTGTTACAATATTTTTTGATAAAGATTATATGTACATAGGGAAAGCTAGTCATGCAAGAATTTCCAAAACCGCAATATATTGGCTGGATAATAAAAGAAAATGGCATTGTATTTGAAGACAAAGTCCCATTACTTAGCTATCGAATTGACTATGATGAAACTAAGGACGATGTCCTAGATGAATGGGCGGACCATATACGCAAACATTACATCAGGGACGAAGCTCTTGAAGAAAGCATATCTTCGTTACATTTAACAAAAAAAGAATATTTGTCTTCTTATGAAATTCCACAAAAATGTCATACTATGGGACCAAGTACTATATCTGCAGAATGGGCAGAGATACTAGTGTATGATTTAATAGAGTATGTTTTAGATTATGTAGCTTTACGAGGTCGACATTGGAATAAGCCAACTCCCACCTCCCCAGTAGCAGGCTCTGATATATTGGGAGCTAAAATGAAAAAAGAAACTTCATCTTCAGACGATGAATTATTTATAATAGAAGTTAAAGCATCTTTGTCTAAATGTGACTATAATAAATTAGTTAAAGCGGAACTTGATTCTGAGGATGATACTTTTAGACATTCAATTTCTTTAAATTTTATGAGAAGAAAATATTTAGAAGCACATGAAGATGTTTTAATGAGACTTGCTGAGCGTTTCCAACAAAAAGCAAATATGCCATATAAGATACGCTATGGGGCAGCAGCAGTTGTCACTCAAAAAGAAATAAAAAATAAAACCATAACCGGAATAAATGGTAGCGACTTAAATATTAAAGTTGATGACCAGATTTTTTTAATACATGGCGATAGACTAATGAATTTAGCTTACAACCTTTACGAGAGGATAATAAAATGATAACAACATCAAGTGTTCAATACATGCTTAGAGAGGCTAAGTCTAGAGCTAAACAAAAAGAATTTAACATAGACGTTGAAGATTATCCAAGATATGTAACAGACTCAAAAGACCTCGATTACTCTGCAGTTTATGCTTTGTCTAAATATGTTGAGGCAATCATTGATAAACAAGAAAACAACATATCTGAATTTTATAAAGACCTAGATGTTGTATCTCAGTATTTCAACGCGGCTACAAACATCGTTAGAGATCATGATTATTCTATAGACTATCTTTTATCTGGTGCAAGTACATATTTTTTGTTAGATGACTTTGGGTCTGCCAAAGCCTTGTTGGATCAATTGTTATATAGGGACTTGGAGAATGACGATCGTCGCGTACTTTTTGCGGTTCTCTATGCCATGTATCATAGAAATAATAATAAGAATATCCCACAAAACAATCGGGATATTTATGAAAAATTTTTAGCTTTTCTTGATACTGGTAATGATATAGACAACATCTATAATAAAGTAGAGAATTATATATCTTTTCTTTTGCGTCAACAAGACGATTTAGGCGTTTATTATAGCCAAATTTTATATGCAATCATCGAAAAAGCAGACAATAATTCTTCTTGGCGACTATTGCCTACTTATAGCAATCTTTCTATTGATATTTGGTCTCCTTTTTTAAAACAATCATATGCTCCAAAGATTTTGTGGACAGCGCAACAACTTATTGGAGAAGCCGGTTTATTAAAAGGCAATAATGGAATAATTCAACTTCCTACTGGTGTGGGAAAAACCAAAAGTCTAGAACTTATAATTAGATCTTCATTTTTAAGTAATCGTACAAATTCAGTTATTATTATTTCCCCACTACGAGCTTTATGCTCCGAAATCAAAATCGATATGTATAAAGCATTCGGTAAAGAGATTAAAATTAATCAGCTGTCGGATGCGCTACAAGAGGACTATGTTGTAGGCAACGACGATAAAAAACATATCACTATTTGTACCCCCGAAAAATTAAAATACATTATGCACCATAATATGGAAGTGCTTTACGCAACAGGTCTTTTTGTTTTTGATGAAGGGCATTTATTTGATTCTCCTAAACGCGGAGCAAGTTATGAATTATTGGTTACAACAATCAAGACATTATGCCTAAACGATACAAACAAACAATGTGTGTTTATATCGGCGGTAATGCAAAATGCAGATGCTATTAAAAATTGGCTATTTAACGATGCGGGAGTACTGGTTTCAAGCCAAAGTATAAGAACAACAGAAAAGAATATAGGTTTTCTTTCAACAACAAGCAATTCTGTTGATTATTATATTGATAATGACTATTCTACTAGAAACTATTGGGTTCAAAATGTCATTAAAGAATACCCGTTATTAACTCCTACTGGTAGAATTTCAAAAACAAAAAAATTTCCAGATTCAACAGCTAAAGATGTGTCGCTTTACTTAGCAAATTTATTGTGCCGCAATGGTTCAGTGGCAATTTATTTATCACGACCGGATTGGATAGAAACTTATATAAAAAGAATAATCGAAATAAAAAGCACGCAAATTTTATTTGAAAATTTAAGATCAGAAATTAACGAGATTGAACGTGATAAATTAAAACGATTAATGGATATACATTATGGAGTAAATTCGAGTTTTAGCAAGGGCGTATTATATGGGGTGCTTCCGCATTATGCCGATTTAGAAGATGGGATTAAGACATCCGTAGAATATGCAATTAAAAATGATTTTTTCAAAGTGGTTATATGCACGTCCACTCTCGCTCAAGGCGTTAATATTCCAATCAAATACTTATTAATTGCTGAATTTAGTGCTTATCAAAGAGAGCTTCAAGCTAAGGAAATTCAAAATCTTATTGGTAGAACAGCACGTTCAGGTATGCATACAGAAGGAAGCATCATAGTAACAGATATAAAATTTTACGAAGAGCGAAACAATTCAAAGGGTTATATTTTTCAATGGGGAGGTAAATACAACTGGGAAAAAAAGACTGCGCTTTTTAATCCTCAAAATAGTGAACCATGTGGTAGTTGTATTTTGGAAATTTTTATTCCGCTTAATATTTGCAATAGATATGAACCAGTTTTTTTAGGCGGTGAGGTTATTGAGGCAATAAAAAATGGTGATATTACTTTATCGGAGCTAAATAAAGAATTAGTTCAAGTTGCAGAAAAAATAGAATCAAAATACAATAAAGAAGAAATTATCAGGAATATCAATAAATATATTCGCAATACTTTATACACGTTGGATTCAATAGAAACACATTTGTGTTTTCTAAAGGGTATAGAGCCTGATTTATCTTTTGAAGAAATAGCAGAGAATTTAAGTAAAACTACTTTAGCATATGCCTTAGCAGATGACAAAACAAAAACATTTATTAATAATTTATTCTTGGCTATAGCTGAGCAAATTAACAGCATTGATGAAGAACAAAACGTAATTTACCAAGCAAAGGCCATGACAAGCATAAATTTAACTAAACAAATTAAAGAATGGTTGGTGAAAAATGCAGATGAGGTAGAAAAACAAGATGTACAGAAAACAATTAACCTTTTTTATTTGTTGTATTATTCTGTAAATGAAAACATTGAACTAGAAGAAACTGTAGCTCTAAAGGTCTTAGAACTATGGTTATCAGGGAATACTGTTGTTCAAATACAAAATAAAATCTTTAACCTGTTCAATATAGATAAAACAATTTATTCAATAGAGAAATTTTGTCGGCGCCACTTGTCGTATACCTTAAGCTTTTTGATTGGTAATGTAATTGATTTAAGTGAAGAATTAACAGAATCTACAAAACTGTTTTTAAAAAGACTGCAAAAAAGAGTTAAATACGGACTACCGACAACAACATCAATATCTATATATGAGAAAGGAATTTGTGATAGAGCTATAGCACAAGATTTAGCTTCTTTAATTGGCTTTGATGATGTTGATGATAGTTATATTATTCCTATACTTCAAAACAAAAAAGAAGAACTTAATGAAAAATTGAAGCTATATCCAACCGTTTTCTATAAACTGTTTAATGAAATAATAATATGATAACATTTAAATATATTTTAATTAAAGAGCAAAACGGAGATTGCCAATTGGCAATCTCCGTTTTGTCTCAACATCTTTGAGTAACATTATTCTTCTATTATCCAGATATTCGCCTTTGACTGCGAATTCTTCGTATTACCGTCTGAGCGGTGTAGTCCCTATGGTT
>ERZ1643247.1673-NODE-1673-length-19510-cov-6.262657_pt1 | contig 19510 bp, 19 predicted proteins | sample MGYA00579264_ERZ1643247 | MGnify/ENA primary metagenome ERZ1643247 (study PRJEB29033, sample SAMEA4952262) | chicken gut metagenome | biome: Broiler Chicken; feature: Gastrointestinal Tract; material: Caecum | place: Ireland | collected 2018 | study: Broiler... | reverse complement strand
TGCAGGACGTGGGTGCAAAAGAGGTGCGGCTTGTGACCAATAATCCCACAAAAGTATACGGTTTGGACGGGTTTGGCGTCTCCATCGTGGAACGGGTACCCATTGAGATTGCGCCTCAGCCCGACGACGCGTTTTATTTACAAACCAAACAGCAGAAAATGGGGCATATTTTTTCTCATCTGCTGTAATCCGGAAAACATATTCAAAAAAAGGAGGATGTATCCATGCATATCATCGAAGGTTATCTCAACGGAAGTGGAATGAAAATCGGCATTGTTGCCGCCCGGTTCAATGAATTTATTGTCAGCAAGCTCATCAGCGGCGCGGAGGACGCCCTGCTGCGCCACGGCGTAAAAGCAGACGACATTGCTCTTTCATGGGTGCCCGGCGCGTTTGAAATCCCTACCATTGCACAGAAAATGGCAAAAAGCGGCAAATACGACGCCATTCTTTGCTTGGGCGCTGTCATCCGCGGTGCCACCAGCCATTACGACTATGTCTGCAATGAAGTATCCAAAGGCGTTGCACACATTGCCCTGGAAACCGGCTTGCCGGTACTCTTTGGCGTACTGACCACAGATACCATTGAACAGGCCATTGAGAGGGCAGGCACCAAAGCCGGCAACAAGGGATATGACGTTGCCTGCGCCGCTATTGAAATGGTGGATTTGGCAAGAAAACTGTAACCACCTCTCCCGTTTTAGCATCCATTGGTAAAAATCCGCCGCGTAGAACGGACTTTTTTCCGCCGTCCGCAAAAGTTTGCTTTTTTCTTCCTGCTTTTTTTGGTATACTAAAGGCAGATACCACGCAAGAAAGGAGAGGATGGAAATGATCCATGACACCTACACATTTCAGGATTTGAGCGAGATCTGCTACCATCTTGGCAAATATAAATCCCTAAAGGAGGACTGGCAGGCAGATTTTTGCAACGTATACGGCGATCTGGTGGTCAGCTTCGATAACGACGAAGAAACCATGGAACGCATCCAGGATGAGGACGAGCGTTACGCCATGGTAACGGAACTGATGGATATTGCCATGCAGATGGGAAAATCCTGGTAATCCAACTGATATGTGCGAAACGATTCATGTAAAAATATAAAAACCCCCTATGCTTCTTTTGTCTTGGTGGACTCAAGTTTATTCTCGCATAGGAGGTTTTGATCTGAAGTTCTTGGATTCCCCCGGCTTAGCCGGGGATTTTTATTGCTTGACCAAAAAGGTATGCCCTCCCCAACGGGAGCGGCATACCTTTTGTTTTTCCATCTGATGCGTATTACGTTGTTTGCTGTTGATTTCTTATTTATAGTTTTTGCTGGAATCTTTTAACAGTACGTCATGGGCGCCACCTTCTACCAGACTGGTTGTAGAAATCACAGTAATTTTTGCTTTTTCCTGCAATTCCGGAATCGACAGCACACCGCAGTTGCACATGGTAGATTTCACTTTTTTCAAAGACATATTTACATTGTCATGCAGGCTGCCCGCATAAGGCACATAGGAATCCACGCCTTCTTCAAAGGACAGCTTTTCATCCCCGCCCATGTCATAGCGCTGCCAGTTTCTGGCACGAGAAGAGCCTTCGCCCCAGTATTCCTTCATATAGCTGCCGTTGATATTGACTCTGTTGGTCGGGCTTTCATCAAAGCGAGCAAAATATCTGCCCAGCATAATAAAGTCCGCGCCCATTGCCAATGCCAATGTCATATGATAATCATACACAATGCCGCCGTCGGAGCAGATAGGGATATACACGCCCGTCGCTCTGAAATACTCGTCTCTGGCTTTGGCTACCTCAATCACCGCGGAAGCCTGCCCGCGTCCAATTCCTTTCTGTTCTCTGGTAATACAGATGGAACCGCCGCCGATCCCTACTTTCACAAAGTCCGCACCGCATTCAGCAAGGAAGCGGAATCCTTCTGCATCTACTACATTGCCTGCGCCGATCTTTACCGTATCGCCATAAGTTTCCCGCACCCAATCCAACGTCATTTTCTGCCATTCCGAATACCCTTCGGAAGAATCAATAACTAAAATATCCGCACCAGCTTCCACCAACGCAGGTACACGTTCCTTGTAATCACGGGTATTGATCCCGGCGCCTACCACATACCGTTTCTGTGCATCCAGCAATTCATTGGCATTTTCTTTATGATTGTCATAATCTTTGCGGAACACCAAATACTGCAGTCTGCCTTCCTCGTCCACAATCGGCAGCTGATTGATTTTATTGTCCCAGATAATGTCATTGGCTTCCTTCAATGTGGTACCTGCAGGAGCATAGATCAGCTGATCCAGCGGAGTCATAAAGTCTTTTACTTTTGTAGCGCGATCCAAACGGCTGATACGATAATCTCTGCTGGTCACCAATCCCATTAACTTTCCCTGTGCGGTACCATCGGTCGTTACGGCAACCGTGGAGTGTCCGGTTTTTTCCTTCAAATCCAGAATATCTTGCAGCGTATTTTCTGGACTGATATTGGAATCACTGATGACAAAACCTGCTTTATATGCCTTTGCTCTTGCTACCATTGCTGCTTGGCTTTCAATGGGCTGAGAGCCAAAAATAAAGGAAATCCCGCCTTCTTTTGCCAGTGCCACCGCCATTTTATCGTCGGATACTGCCTGCATCACAGCAGAAACCAGCGGAATATTCATCTCCAAAGCGGGTTTTTCGCCTTTTTTGAATTTGACAATCGGTGTTTTCAAACTGACATTTTCCACCATACATTCTTTGGACGAATAGCCCGGTACCAACAAGTATTCGCTGAAAGTTCTGGACGGTTCTGTAAAGTAGGTTGCCATGTTCTTCTCTCCTTCTATAAAAAATACTGGGTGATAATAATGATATAAAAAGCCCGCGGGCTTTCGAATGCGTCAATGAAAGTCGTACGGATAAAAAAAGAGGAAAAGCCGATCGGGGCTTCCACATTCGAAAGATGAATCCATAGGGATGTTTTTCCGAAGAGAAACGTTGCTTTTCCTGTGTTGTTTTACCGTCTTTTGTACCGTTGTATTGCATACGATTGTAGCACGAAAACGCCTTGGCTTCAAGTATCGCAATAAAAAATTTTGTATTTTGTGAAATTCGTCATTTTTTGCCGGAAAATCCCGGCTTTTTTTTATTTTCTGCCAAGATAACGCAAACACAACCGTGCCACCACGCCAATCAGACAACCAGTTACTACGCCGCTGACCAGCAAAAATGGCAGATAATACGCCATTTTCATATTCTCCACCACCAGCGCTGCCACGATGATTTGTCCCACATTGTGGAACACGCCCCCGGCGATACTAACCCCAACAATACTGCATTTTCCGGTTTTTTTCAGCAGTGTCATCACAGCAAAGCTAAGCAGTGCGCCCGCCAGGCTATACAGCAGTCCTGCAAAGCCTTGGAACAACAGCCCCGAGAGCAAAACCCGCACGAAGGAGATAAAAAATGCCGATTTTGCGTTCATGTAATACAGCACCACCACAATTACAACGTTTGCTAACCCCAGCTTCATCCCGGGCACCAACAGCGGCAGCGGAATGAGCATCTCCACATATCCCATCAAAATTGCCAGTGCGGCAAATAATCCGTACTGTGCCACTTTTCTGCTCTGCATACTTATCCCACCACCACATCTGCGTCATCTGCCTGCCCGCCAACAATGGTCACTACCATTTTATGGGGCAAGCAAACGATGGTTTCTCCGGTTTTTTGAATCCGTTTGTGTTCCACACATACACCATCCCGGCAGTCCGCCTCCGTTACATCGGCAAATCCGTCTCGAATCTCTACGATATTGTACCCTTCCGGTGTTTCCACCCGATAGGAATCGTTCTGAGAAAGCGGCATCTGATACACAACAGCTCCATCCACCGTAATAACAGCTTCTCCTCCGGACTGTGCGCCGCCCATATATCCAATATAAATAACTGCCGCCAAAATCAATACTCCTGCCGCCAAAATCAAATCCAAACGCTTCACCATATCACCGGCTTTCCTGTTTTCTGTCCGAACATCTCTGCTCGCAATACTATGATATCTTTTGTATATAGGAAAAAAAGGAAGCTGTTGCTTCCTTTTTCCAAGTAGTAGTAGGATTTATATTTGTGTGATGCATAAAAAAATGCCCAGAACCGGAATCGAACCAGTGACACGAGGATTTTCAGTCCTCTGCTCTACCAACTGAGCTATCTGGGCAAACATCTTATCTTGACGCTTTCCTATTGTAACGTACATTTTCTCCGTTGTCAACAACAAAATACGCCGAAAAATAGAAAACACGAAATTTGTCATATTTGGCAGAGAATGTCTGCCTTTCACATCAATTTTTTACACTAACTGTACAAAAAAAATGCCATCGCAGGGAAGCATCCCCGCGATGGCTGTTTCACGCAATTATTGATTATCCTGCATAATAGAAATAATGGTTTTGTCCATCGGCGCCATCCCTTCCATGCTGATCCGACCCAAGTTCTTTGCCGTCTGTTCCGCAGAAGAACCGATCACACCAAAATGATGCGGGATCATCGTGCCATTCATTGCCAACATTGCTGACAGGAACGCTGAATGTACCCCTGCATATGCCTTCAGTGCACAGCCTGTGCTGCCGCCGTCACAAATCATCCCGGACAGATTTGCTGCCATATGATCCATTGCCGCAGAAACTTCCGCTGCACCGCCGCCCATCAGGAGCACAATCCCTGCTGCAGCGCCACTGCCGCCGCCCAATACACAGCCGCAAAGTGCAGACAGTCTTCCCGTATAATGTTTGCTGTAAATCGTTACCAAACCGCTCAAGGCAACCGCCCGACGAATCGTATCTTCATCGGCGCCAATGCTTCTGCCGTAAGAAACCACAGGCATCGAGCACAAAATACCGTGAGAACCGCTGCCCACAATACTCATCGCAGGGAACGGCAGTCCTGCCAGACGCGCGTCCATAGCAGCCGTCGTCAGATGCTGTGCGCGTGTGATCATATCATCGCCCAATACGCCTTTCTCGCGGAATACATCCATCGTCTGCCCAATACGCAGCCCAACGCCCTTTGCACCTTCTTCCGCCAATGCGCAGTTCATATCAATCATATCCTGTACAAACGCAATCTCTTCTGCGTCTACTGTCTGTACATACTGTACCATATCCGCAACCGTCATGCTTTCAAAATCAAATTCCGGTTTTTCTTCTTTCTTCTGTTGTGCCGCAGCGGAGAATACTTCTTTGCCGTCTCTCCACACTTTTGTAATGTTGCTGTGGAAAGTTTCAATCAAAGCAGCGCCTTCGCCGTTTTCGGCTTTTACTTCCGCCAGAATATAAATCTCATCTTTGGATTCATCCACCGCAAATTCCGTCTGAATACCGCTTTTCTTCAGTTCTTCTGCATGCGCCTGTGTCACCGGACGCAGACATTCCAAGCCCAGCGTCCAATCGCCGTATACCGCCCCCAGCAGTGCAGACATTTCGCATCCAATTTCATCGGTGCCCGGAATCGCACAGGAAAATGCGTTTTTATACATTCCGCCATTCATGGTCATCCGTATGGAACAAACTTTGCCGCCGCCTGCAGTTGCCTCTGCCGCTGCTCTGGATGCCGCCAGTGCAATTGCGCCCACTTCCGTTACGCCCAGTGCCGGTTTCATTTCGTCTTTCAGTAGTGTCGTGTATGCTTGCATAATTCTCCACCCTTTCTCTGATGTATTTCTTCCGATACAGATAGCATACCACTATTTTCACCGAAAATCCACCCTGACAAGGTATTTTTTTCATGGAAATTTATAAAATCCGACAACAGCATAAGAAATATATCGTGCATTTTCCTGTCCGACATTGCCATCTCCGCCATATCTGTCTATAATGTCTAATGCCGCGCAGCGGAAATCAACAATCTCAAAGCACGGCAGTATGTTTTATGTTCTTGGATGAATAGGAGGGTATCACAATGGAACAAAAAAGAGAAAAGTTCTCCTCCCGTCTGGGCTTTATCCTGATTTCCGCAGGATGTGCCATCGGGTTGGGGAATGTATGGAAATTCCCTTATATCACGGGGCAGTACGGTGGCGCAGCCTTCGTATTGATTTACATCGCATTTCTAATTTTGATGGGTATTCCCATTCTGGTGGCGGAACTTGCCGTCGGGCGTGCCAGCCAGCAGAGTATCGCCCGCGCTATGGATGTGTTGGAACCAAAGGGCACCAAATGGCACTGGTACAAATACTTTGGTATGGCGGGGAATTACCTGTTGATGATGTTTTACACCACCGTATCCGGCTGGATGCTGTATTATTTTTTCAAAATGAGCGCCGGCGGATTTGTCGGTCTGGATGCAGCCGGTGTGGGAGAAGCCTTTGATACCATGTTGGGCAGACCCAGTTTAATGACCTTCTTTATGGTTCTGACCGTTCTGATCTGTTTTGCCATCTGTGCCAGAGGCTTGCAGGCAGGGGTAGAGAAAATCACCAAAGTGATGATGCTTCTGCTGTTTGCACTAATGGTAGTACTGGCAGTACGTTCCGCTCTGCTGGACGGCGGTGAAGCCGGTCTGGAATTCTATCTGAAGCCGAATTTCTCCGCTCTGCAGGAATATGGTCTGCTGGAAGTGCTGTTTGCCGCTTTAGGTCAGGCATTCTTTACACTCAGTATTGGGATCGGCGCCATTGCCATTTTCGGCAGCTATATTGACAAATCCCGCTCTCTGCCCGGAGAAGCAGTTTTGATTACAATTTTGGATACCTTTGTAGCGTTTATGGCTGGTATGATCATTTTCCCTGCCTGCTTCGCATATGGAGTCAATCCTGGAGAAGGTCCTTCTTTGATCTTTGTGACACTGCCTAATGTATTCAACAACATGCCGGGCGGCAGACTCTGGGGCGCGTTGTTCTTCTTGTTTATGTGCTTCGCGTCGTTTTCTACGGTCATTGCCGTTTTCCAGAATATCATTTCCTTTGCCACAGACCTGACCAACGCAAGCAGAAAGAAAGTCATTCTGATCAATATTGTGGTTATGATTTTGCTTTCCATGCCCTGTGTACTGGGTTATAGCCTGTGGAGCGGGTTCCAGCCGTTTGGCGAAGGCTCTGCTGTACTGGACTTTGAAGATTTCTTAGTCAGCCAAAATATCCTGCCATTGGGCAGCCTGATCTTCGTGCTGTTCTGCAGCTGGAAAATGGGCTGGGGCTGGGATAACTTCATTGCAGAAGCCAACTGCGGCACCGGGATGAAATTCCCCAGCTGGCTGCGGTTATATTTCAAATGGATTCTGCCTTTGATTGTACTGTTCATATTTGTGATGGGTTATTATTCCAAATTCTTTTCGGCGTAAACCCCCATCATATTCCATCGTATAGAAGAAACAAAACGCACGAAATGCCGCTGTTTTCCGCTGCTTTCGTGCGTTTCTTTGTATACGGTCGGTTCTGTTGCAAGGAACCGCCGGTCTGATCACCGTTTTGGTTCCGTTCTCTCTCGGCAACCAATGCAAGTGTCATCTTCATGCAATCAGGCACTGACCGCTGCATCCACAGAGAATGTCTGTCCATTTCACTGCTGATTACAATGGAACAATCCTCTTTCCCCAGCGTCTGGCTTCGCAAACGGCTCGGTATGCCCCGCCGGTATCTCGTCTGAGATACGTCACCACCACATCCGCATGTTGTGCCATCCAGCGGTTTCGGCGGACAATCGCAGCTTTGGGCGGCGCCTGCGCCAATCCCTCCGGTAAAAACGCCCGGTCAGCCATGCGGGGTGGTTTCTCTGCTGCATAGGGATATGCCGCCACCAGTTCCAGTCGAATCCGGGGGAAACGCTCCCGCAGACGGCAACCGCTTCTGCGGCAAGCCGGTCAAACTGCCCATGTCCGCCCACCCAAAACACCGTGATTCCCTGCTGCTCTGTCAATTCTTCCAACAAAGATACCAAAGACGGCAAAAGCTCCTCCGGCGCATCCCGATGTCCAAAAAAACAACAAACGCACATTATGATATTCTCCCTCCTTTTTGAATACAAGTATAACTTGTAATATATACTAATTGAAACCTCTGAATAAAACAAGTAAAACCTGTACACTAATAGAAAAATAACTTGTATATGAGGGAATCCATCATGATCAAAAACCGCATTCGTCAGCTACGGGAAGAACAACATATCTCACAGGTCGCACTCAGCGTTCGTTTGGAGGTTTCGCAAGAAACCATTAGTGCATACGAATTAGGAAAGCATTACCCCACGGTTGCCAAACTGCTTCAAATGGCACAGCTCTTCCATGCCAGTACCGATTATATCTTAGGTATTTCCGACGTACGTTTGCCCCAAACGGAAGCATTTACCTGCATCGAAGAATATCAACTATTGGATTTGTTCCGCCGGCTTTCTCCTGTGCAACAACAAAAAGCCCTATCCTATTTAGATGGGCTCTCCGATCAAAACTCTATTTCTCCATAACCAAGTCCTTTGAAAAAACCGCCCAGCGGTTTTTCTTTTTTACCAGAAACATCAGCTTCTGTGACACAATCTTTCTTCTTTATGATCGCTTCTTTTCGTTGATTACAATGGAACAATCCTCTTTCCCCACCGTCTGGCTTCGCAAACGGCTCGGTATGCCCCGCCGGTATCTCGTCTGAGATACGTCACCACCACATCCGCATGTTGTGCCATCCAGCGGTTTCGGCGGACAATCGCAGCTTTGGGCGGCGCCTGCGCCAATCCCTCCGGTAAAAACGCCCGGTCAGCCATGCGGGGTGGTTTCTCTGCTGCATAGGGATATGCCGCCACCAGTTCCAGTCGAATCCGGGGGAAACGCTCCCGCAGACGGCAACCGCTTCTGCGGCAAGCCGGTCAAACTGCCCATGTCCGCCCACCCAAAACACCGTGATTCCCTGCTGCTCTGTCAACTCTTCCAACAAAGATACCAAAGACGGCAAAAGCTCCTCCGGCGCATCTCGATGTCCAAAAAAACAACAAATCTTATTTGTTTCTCCATACATATCATTCACCTCAAAGATAGCTATAAAATAAATATAATTCAGATGCAAAACGTTTCCATGCAGCCATAATAACACATTTTAGATGTAAAATAAATATATAATGAAATGATTTTAGATTGATATGATGCTAAATATGAAAATAACCCTTTCCGTATGAATGAAAACAGACGACACATACTACATCAATATTTCTCGTTTCGAAGATCATCCTATTGATCGGTAAATCCGCATTCAGGATTTTATTGTTTTCTTCGTACAAAAATATGGAAAAATTCCTATCAAATAATAAAACAGGATACACAGCTTTTGACACTGTATTGTTCCTTTCTAAAAACAACAAGCAATGCAAAAAATAAGATTTGAGGTGAAACTATGAGCATCAAAAGCATTTCTTTTCGCATTGACGAAACCATGCTCCACAAGCTGCATTATATCGCTGACTATGAAGGTCGTTCTGCCAATGGGCAGGTCAATATCCTCATTCGGGACTGTATCGCGGCGTTTGAAGCGCAGCATGGAGAAATTCCCATCAAATAACCTCCCTCCCCCTCGTCCAAAACAGACGCGGACATTTCTATCTTGGACAATTCGGCAAAAAAGATCGCAGACGTTGCCTCCACAAAACTGCTTGGAGGGGTCTGCTTTTTTTCTCTGGAATCCATGCCCTGACCTGCCTCACATCAGCGAACTGCCGTCTAAAAAGTCCGCCGCCCCATCGGCATTTCTCCTTTGCCTGCGGCACTGCTCCCCTGTGCGTACCGCTTTCTCCTGCATCCATCTCCCCGTTGCCCTGAGTCATCCTTTTCTGCCGTTTTCCCGCCTTCTTCCTGACCAATACCCACCACGGCTTTCTCCCGCCGCACCATTTTTCTTCCATTTGGTATCTTATCACCCCAAAATGTGGTATACTCAGAGAAAACCCATCGGAAAGGATGTGTGTTCCATGAAAGTCGCACTGTTACAAATGCGGGTAGGTCAAACGCCCGCGGAAAACTTAGAAACGGCAAGGCAAATGCTGCAGCAGGCGGCAGCGGGCGGCGCAGAGCTGGTCATGCTGCCGGAAATGTTTTGCTGTCCCTACGAAACGCCCAATTTTCCCAAGTTTGCCGAACCGGAGGGAGGCGCCCGCTATCAACGTCTATCTGCCTTGGCACGGGAGCATAGCATCTACCTGGTCGCCGGCTCCATGCCGGAGGCGGATGGTTCCCGCACTTATAACACGGCCTATGTCTTTGCGCCGGATGGCAGCTGTATCGCCAAGCACCGCAAAATGCATTTATTCGATATCGACATCACCGGCGGGCAGCGGTTCATGGAATCGGAAACCCTGACGGCAGGCAATGCCGTTACGGTTTTTGATACGCCCTGGGGCAAAATGGGGCTGTGCATCTGCTATGACATCCGCTTTCCTGAGCTGGCGCGTCTGATGGCGCTGGCAGGCGCAAAGGTCATCTGCATCCCAGCCGCCTTTAATATGACCACCGGCCCGGTCCACTGGGAGCTGTCCTTCCGCGCCAGAGCCCTGGACAACCAGGTGTATCTGCTGGGGTGCGCGCCCGCCCGTGACCTGACCGCTTCCTATCATTCCTGGGGACACTCCATTGTCACCGATCCCTGGGGTACGGTCACCGCCCAACTGGCAGGAGCGGAAGGCATCCTGTTTGCAGAATTGGATCTGGAAAAAGTGGAAACCATACGAAAAGAGCTTCCCCTGCTGCGGCATCGGCGTACCGATGTTTATGAACTGCGGGAAGTACGGAAATGAGGTGAGGCTATGCATCAGGAAACCATTTATCTGGCAGGCGGCTGCTTCTGGGGTACGGAGCACTACATGGCACAGGTGGACGGCGTCTGCGCCACCCGCGTGGGCTACGCCATGGGGAAACGGGAAGGCGCCATCCAGCGACTCTGGGAAAGCGTATCCTATGAAGAAGTCTGTGCTCACAGCGGTCATGCCGAAGCAGTGGAGGTTATCTTTGACACCCAACAAACCACATTGGAGACCATCCTACAGGAATTCTTTTATACCATCGACCCCACATCGCTGGGCAGACAAGGCATGGACGTGGGGATTCAATACCGCACCGGCATCTACAGCCTGACGGAAACCCAGCGCCAAATCGCCGCCAAGACTTTGGCGCAGCTGCAAAAAAAATACGATCGTCCCATTGTGGTGGAAAATCTGCCGCTGCTGCAATTTCTGCCGGCAGAAGAATACCACCAGCACTATCTGGAAAAGAATCCCAACGGCTACTGTCATATCTCTTTTGACAAAATTGCGAAAGAAAAAGCACGCTGTGTCGACCCGTCCCTCTACCGGGTCATGACAAAAGAAGAAATGGCGCAGCAGTTAACGGAACTGCAATATCTGGTCACCCAGCAGAACGCCACGGAACCGCCCTTTGACAATCCCTACTGGAACCAGACGAAAGCCGGTATTTATGTAGATATTACCTCCGGCGAGCCCCTGTTTTCCTCCCGGGACAAATTTGTTTCCTCCTGCGGCTGGCCGTCCTTCTGCCGTCCGCTCGACCCCAACGCCGTCACGGAGTACGACGATTTGTCCCATAATATGATTCGCACGGAAGTCCGCAGCCGTGTGGGCAATGCGCATCTGGGACACGTTTTTGAGGACGGACCCGCCGATCGGGGCGGTTTGCGCTACTGCATCAACAGCGCCGCCCTGCGCTTTATCCCGAAAGAACGGATGGCAGAAGAAGGCTACGGTGCCTTCCTGCCGTATGTGGAAGAAAACGAACCGCATTCCAGCGGGCGGTAGCCGGCGCAGAACAAAAATTCTCTGACAAAAAGCTGGAAACAAGGTTGTCTTTTTGTGCAAAACAGGCTACAATAAAGGTCAAACAAACGATAGAAACATGAAACAAAGGAGCGATACCATTGGACCTGAATACTGTAAAATCCATTTACCGCAATACGGAGGTCTATGCCGATCAGCAGGTGACGCTGGGCGGCTGGATCCGTACGATGCGCGTTTCCAAAAACTTTGGCTTTATTGAACTGAACGACGGGACGTTTTTCAAAAACATCCAGATTGTTTTTGAAGCAGACCACCTGTCCAATTATGCCGAAATCACCAAGTTGGGTGTGGGCGCGGCTATTCTTGTGAAAGGTCAGCTGGTGGAAACACCGCAGGCAAAACAGCCTTTCGAGGTGAAGGCAGAAGAAATCACTGTGGAGGGCACTTCTACACCGGATTATCCGCTGCAGAAAAAACGCCACAGCGTAGAATTCCTGCGCCAGATTGCCTATCTGCGCCCCAGAACCAATCTGTTTTCCGCGACCTTCCGGGTACGCAGCCTGATCGCGTATGCCATCCACCAATTCTTCCAGGAAAAAGGATTTGTGTATACCCATACGCCCATTATCACAGGCAGCGACTGTGAAGGCGCCGGCGAAATGTTCCGCATCACCACGCTGGATCTGAATCATCTGCCGAAAAAGGAGGACGGCACGGTCGACTTTTCCCAGGACTTCTTCGGCAAAGAAACCAACCTGACCGTCAGCGGACAGCTCTCTGCCGAAGCCTTTGCCATGGCATTCCGCAATGTGTACACCTTCGGTCCCACCTTCCGCGCTGAAAACTCCAATACGGCGCGTCATGCAGCGGAGTTCTGGATGATCGAACCGGAAATGGCGTTTGCTGATCTGGAAGATAATATGGAAATCGCAGAGGAAATGCTCAAATACATCATTCAGTATGTACTGGACAACGCACCGGAAGAAATGGAATTCTTCAACAGCTTTGTGGATCAAGGACTGCTGGACAGATTGCATCATATCCTCAACAGCGATTTCGGTCGAGTGACCTACACCGAAGCAGTCGAGATGCTGCTGCAATCCGGTAAACAGTTTGAATATCCTGTCGCATGGGGCATTGACCTGCAGACAGAGCATGAACGCTATCTGACAGAAGAAATCTTCAAAAAACCCGTATTCGTCACCGATTATCCCAAGGATATCAAAGCATTCTATATGCGCCTGAACGAGGACGGCAAAACCGTTGCTGCAATGGATCTGCTGGTTCCCGGCATCGGAGAAATCATCGGCGGCAGCCAAAGAGAAGAACGTCTGGAAGTACTGGAACGCCGTATGGACGAATTGGGACTGAAACGGGAAGACTATTGGTGGTATCTGGATCTGCGCAAATACGGCGGGACCAGACATGCCGGATTTGGTCTGGGCTTTGAGCGTGCTGTCATGTACCTGACCGGGGTGAGCAACATCCGAGATGTACTGCCTTTCCCAAGAACAGTGAAAAACGCAGAATTTTAATTCCCACGGCTTTTCCATCCAACCATCACAGCGGATTCCGGCAATCCACCTCTGTCCGCTGTCCATACAGCAGGCTGGTTTCGCGCGGCAGGATTTTCCTGCCGCGCTGTTTTGAATATCGCCTCTTTCCAAACTGCCCCAGAACCAAGCAACTAAATACTTTTCTTCGCGCGCTCCTACATCTTTGCACGATGGTATGCATATTCCTAACTGCAACCTGCATACTGCCATCCATATCCTTTGAACAACCATCGAATCCGGTCTTTCCCCTCTCTCCATTTCAAAACATCACCATTTTGTATCCTACGCTTATTTTCTCAAAACAACAGGCAGCCAAACGCTCCTGCTTTCTCCTCAAAGCCTCCCATGACAAAAACATCCAACATTTTTTTCGGAACCATGTTTTTTGCTATTTGACCAATCCCAAATACAACCAAGTAAAAACCGTATGCATCCTCTATTTTTCTATCCATACTCCCGAACAAAACTGCTTCATGTCAAACACGCGTTGCCTTACGTCTATCTTTCATTTGTATACAATGTATATTCTGTCATAAACACGCATAAAACTTTCTTTTTTGTTCCTTTTGCTGTGCTTCTCTTAGAAATGATTCCATGTTTTTCGTCAATATCACAAGAGGGAGTTTTCTTTTTATCGAGGAATTTTTGATTTTCTTTGGGATATTCCATAAAAAAACCCGCTTCTTCCTAGTGACATTCTTCAATTCAACAAATATGTATAAATATGCGCATTTTCATTGACTTTTGATGGTTATGCTTTATAATATACATAAACACAAAGATTTGCCATAGAAACGAGGTCTGTTTATGAAATATCGTGTATATATCGATGGGCAGGCAGGCACCACCGGGCTGCAGCTTCGCCAGAAGCTGGAAAAACACGGCGGCGTGGAACTGCTGCTCATCTCGGAAGAAAAACGAAAAGACGAGACGGAACGCAAACGGCTGATGAACGAAGCGGATGTGGTGTTCCTCTGTCTGCCAGATGCAGCGGCAAAAGAAGCTGTGACGCTAGTGGAAAACCCGCATACCTGCATCATTGACGCCAGCACCGCCCATCGGACAGCGCCGGGATGGACATACGGATTCCCGGAACTTTCTCCGGCACACCGAGAATCCATTCTCCATTCCAAACGCATTGCCAATCCCGGTTGTCATGCTACCGGGTTTATCGCAGCGGCATATCCCCTGGTACATCTCGGTATCGTAGCACCCGACTATCCTTTCACGGCATACAGTCTGACCGGTTACAGCGGCGGCGGGAAAACCATGATTGCAGAATACGAGGCAGCCGGACGACCTGATGCGCTGGACAGCCCCAGACAATATGCGCTGGGACAGATGCATAAGCATCTGCCGGAAATGCAATATGTCACCAGCATCACGCAGCCGCCGGTTTTTATGCCCATTGTCTGTGATTGTTACAGTGGTATGGCAACCTGTCTGCCGCTGCATTCTCATTTATTTCAAAAATCCGTCACCAAAGCAGAATTGGCAGACCTGCTGCGGGAATATTACCAGAATCAGCCCATGATTTCCGTAGAGGATACGGATATTGGTTTTTTGGCGGCAAATGAACTCCGGGACACCAATCGGCTGAAACTGTATGTGGAAGGCAATGATGCACGCATGACATTGGTCAGTGTATTCGATAACTTAGGCAAGGGCGCTTCCGGGGCCGCCGTCCAGAACATGAATCTGGTGCTGGGACTGCCGGAAACCCAGGGTCTGCTTTGAGTCTGTAACCCTCATCACGAAAGGAGCTTGATATCCATGAAACAAATCCATGGCGGCGTGACCGCACCCAAAGGATTTACCGCGGCAGGTATGTACTGCGGGATCCGCAATAATCCCAATAAAAAAGATTTGGCTTTGTTATACAGCGAAGTTCCCTGCCAGGCGGCAGCGGTTTATACCCAAAATAAAGTATACGGCGCGCCCATTACCGTCACGAGAGAACACCTCGTCAACGGCACGGCACAGGCCATGATCTGCAACAGCGGCAATGCCAATACCTGCAATGCCGACGGCGTGGAAAAAGCACAGAACATGTGCACGCTGGCAGCAAATGCGCTGGGGCTTTCTCCCGACGACATCATTGTTGCCTCTACCGGCGTCATCGGCATGCCGCTGCCCATCGAGCCCATTGCCGCAGGCATTCCCGCCCTGGCAAAGGCGTTATCCAAAGAAGGGCATACGGATGCCGTAGAAGCCATTATGACCACCGATACCAAACCCAAGGAAGAAGCCTATCAAATCGAAATCGGCGGCAAAACCGTTTCCATCGGCGCCATGGCAAAAGGCAGCGGCATGATTCATCCCAATATGGCAACCATGCTGGGATTTTTAACCACCGACTGTGCCATTACCGCGCCCATGCTGCAAAAAGCATTGAAACTGGCAGTAGACGATACCTTTAATATGGTTAGTGTAGACGGCGATACTTCCACCAATGATATGGTTTCCATACTGGCAAATGGTATGGCGCAAAATCCGCTCATCGATCAGGAGGGACCGGATTTTGACGCATTTTTAACGGTTATCCAAGAAATCTGCGCTTCCATGGCAAAGAAAATTGCCGGCGACGGCGAAGGCGCCACCAAGCTGATGGAATGTTCCGTGCATCACGCACCCAACACCACGTTGGCAAAAGCCATCGCCAAATCCATCATCACCTCCAGCCTGGTAAAAACCGCAATCTTTGGCGCAGACGCCAACTGGGGCCGGATTTTGTGTGCCATTGGCTATACAGAGGGCGATTTTGCCATTGACGCTATCTCCGTTTCCATTTCCTCGGCAAAGGGCGAAATCGTGGTCTGCGAAAACGGCGCCGGCGTTCCCTTTGACGAGGCGCTTGCAAAAGAAATCCTGCTGCAGGAGGAAATCCATATGGATGTGGATCTGAAGCAGGGAGAGGGCGAAGCCACCGCCTGGGGATGTGACCTGACCTATGATTATGTGAAAATCAACGGGGATTACCGCACTTGATGGAGGAAAGAATACCATGAACGATATGAACACCATGAAGGCAACGGTGCTGACCGCCGCCCTGCCTTATATCCAGAAGTACTATGACAAAACCGTTGTTATCAAATACGGCGGCAATGCTATGATCCATCCGGACTTGAAAAAAGCCGTGATGAGCGATATCATTCTATTATCCTTGGTCGGCATCCACGTGGTGCTGATCCATGGCGGCGGTCCGGAAATCAGCGGCATGCTCAAACGCCTGCAGATGGAATCCCGCTTTATCAACGGTCTGCGCTACACCGATAAAGAAACGGCCGAAGTGGTGCAGATGGTGCTGGCTGGAAAAACCAACAAAGACCTGGTTGGATTGATTGGACAGCTGGGCGGAAAAGCCGTCGGATTATGCGGCATTGACGGTTGTATGATCCAAGCGCAAAAATTGGAAGGTGATTACGGTTATGTGGGCGATATTACCAAAATCGATACCGCACCCATCCAAAACGCCATCAACAGTGGGTATATCCCGGTGGTCGCTACTGTCGGCACCGACTGCAAAGGCAATATTTACAATATCAATGCCGATACGGCGGCAGCGGAAATCGCCGCCGCTCTGCATGCAGAAAATATCATTACGCTCACAGATATCCGCGGTTTAATGCGGGATGTCAACGATGAACAATCTTTGATTCCCGTGGTGCATGTGGACGAAGTGGCTTCATTGGTGGAACAGGGCATCATCAGCGGCGGTATGATCCCAAAAGTGAAAAGCTGTGAAAGCGCCGTACGCGCCGGCGTGAAAAAAGCCGTCATGATTGACGGCAGAATCGAACACTCCATCTTGATCGAAATGTTCTCCGACGAGGGGATTGGCACCATGTTCCTGGCATAACAGAAAGGAGGAAACCTCATGGATTTCCAAACAGCGAAACAACAAGACGAAACATATCTCATCCATTCCTACAGTAGATTCCCCGTACTGCTGACCAAAGGAAAAGGCGCTGCGGTGCAGGATGACACCGGAAAGGCATACATTGACTTTACCAGCGGCATTGGCGTAAACGCCTTGGGATTCTGCGATGACGGATGGATCGCCGCCGTTACAAACCAACTGAATACCCTGCAGCATACCTCCAACCTGTACTATACCGAACCCTGTATCCGCGCAGCAAAACTGCTTTGTGAAAAAAGCGGAATGCAGAAAGTATTTTTCGGCAACAGCGGCGCCGAAGCCAATGAAGGCGTCATCAAAGCTGCCAGAAAATACAGCTTCTTAAAATACGGCGAAGGCAGAAGCAAAATCCTGGCGCTGGTCAACTCCTTCCACGGACGGACCATGGCCACCCTCTCCGCCACCGGTCAGGATGTATACCACAATTATTTCTTTCCCTTTGTGGACGGTTTCGTGTTCGCCAACGCCAACGATACGGCGGATACCCTCGCCAAAATGACGGAGGATGTCTGTGCCGTGATGCTGGAAACCGTCCAGGGCGAAGGCGGCGTTGTCCCCCTGGATCGGGCATATGTACAAGCAGTGGCGGCTGCCTGCAAACAAAAAGACATCCTGCTGATTGTGGACGAAGTTCAAACCGGTATCGGCAGAACCGGCACCTTTTTCAGCTATGAACAGTTCGGTATCCAACCAGACCTGGTTTCCTGTGCCAAGGGACTGGGCGGCGGTCTGCCCATCGGCGCCGTATTATTCGGTGAGAAAACCGAAACGGTCTTCGGCGCTGGCGACCACGGTTCTACCTTTGGCGGCAATCCGGTCGTCTGCGCCGGCGCCGTGCATATCCTGGAAACCATAGACGATGCCTTTTTGGCAGAGGTACAGAAAAAAGGCGCATACCTCAGAGGGCGCATCGAAGCCATGCCCCATGTCCAAAGCGTAGCAGGACTGGGTATGATGCTGGGCATCCAGCTGGATGTGGACGCAAAGCCTGTCATCCACACTTTATTGGAGGCAGGACTTCTGGTATTGTCCGCAAAGACAAAAATCCGGCTGCTGCCTCCCTTGACCATTTCTCAGGACGAACTGGACAAAGGGCTTTCCATACTGGAAAACACCCTGCAAGCGTTATGATTTTTTCAATACGGAAAGGAGTTATTACCTCATGAAACATTTTTTGAAACTGCTGGACTGCTCGAAAGAGGAAATCCTGGAACTGCTGGATTTGGCGGATCAACTGAAACAGGAAAACAAGCAGGGAATCGAACACCATATTCTCAAAGGCAAAACCTTGGGCATGATCTTTGAAAAGTCCTCTACCCGTACCCGTGTTTCCTTTGAAACCGGTATGTATCAACTGGGCGGACACGCACTGTTTATCAGCTCCAAGGATGCGCAGATCGGCAGAGGCGAGCCGACGGAGGATACCGCTAGAGTGCTCTCCCGCTACTTGGATGGCATCATGATCCGTACCTTTGCACAAGAAGAAGTGGAAACTCTGGCAAAATACGGCTCCATCCCGATTATCAACGGTCTGACCGACTTCTGTCATCCCTGCCAGGTGATGGCGGATCTGCAGACCATCCGGGAACACAAGGGCAAGCTGGAAGGCTTGAAGATGTGTTATATCGGTGACGGCAACAACATGGCAAATTCCCTAATCGTCGGTGGTTTGAAGGTCGGCATGTCCGTCAGCATCGCCTGCCCGAAGGCATATCAGCCCCATGCGGATGTTCTGGCATTTGCCGCAGAATATGGCGATCTGTTCCAGATGACAGAGGACCCGATGGAAGCAGCCAAGGGCGCGGATGTGGTACTGACCGACGTATGGGCTTCCATGGGACAGGAAAACGAACAAAAAATCAGAGAAGCAGCTTTCAAAGGGTTCCAAGTGAACGACGCTTTAATGGCTGTGACCAATCCAGGATGCATGGTGCAGCACTGCCTGCCTGCCCACAGAGGAGAAGAAATCACAGCAGAAGTATTTGAAGCCCACGCAGACGAGATTTTTGACGAAGCAGAAAACCGTTTGCATGCGCAAAAAGCCATTTTAGTAAAACTGATGGCATAATTCCATTGCTGCCAACGCTTTTGCGGCATCTGCCGCGTGTTTCCAGATGCCCCAGACGTCAAAAAAATAAAACTCCACTTCCTGGGTTGGCAACAGACAAACTGCATTGGTCAGACGGTGTTTGGAAAACCCATGACTGCCACGCATACAAAGCAAACCCGGATGGTTCGCCATGAACCATCCGGGTTTCTGTTGGATGCTTTAGCTTAACAAAACCCCTAGTTCTACTAGGGGT
>ERZ1643247.1671-NODE-1671-length-19532-cov-44.187349_pt1 | contig 19532 bp, 14 predicted proteins | sample MGYA00579264_ERZ1643247 | MGnify/ENA primary metagenome ERZ1643247 (study PRJEB29033, sample SAMEA4952262) | chicken gut metagenome | biome: Broiler Chicken; feature: Gastrointestinal Tract; material: Caecum | place: Ireland | collected 2018 | study: Broiler... | reverse complement strand
CGAGTGGGAATAATATGTTCGACCCGCAGGTTCTTTTTTCAAAGAGCTTGCGGGTTTTCCCATTCGCTGCCGGCTATGAGCGGGTCAAACAGGCTTGTGCTTCGGCGCAGGCAGCGGAAATTGCCGGGCAAAGAACGCATACGCCGCCGCTGCACTTTATACGGAAATATTGTAAATGACATTACGCGCTTGTTTGTGATCTGCGATTGTTAAAAGAACAAGGAATCGCCATTGGGAGGAACAAATATGCTGCTGGATTTCAATAAAATGAAAGAAGTCGTTGTGCCGGGAATGAATAATGGGACAGGTATGATGACAGTGAAAATGTGTATGGACACACAGGGCAAAGTCATTTTCTGCACAATGCACGCAGGGAGTTCTATTGGTTTGCATACACACGAAACGAGTGATGATATTAATTATGTTCTATCAGGTACAGGGACGGCAATTTGTGACGGGCAAGAAGAAATACTTACACCCGGAACTTGTCATATTTGTAAAAGAGGGTCTAAACATAGTATTATGAATACAGGGGATGCCGATTTGGTTCTGCTTACGGTTGTAACGGAAAGATAAAATCGGTTCAGACGGAGGACAGCAACCGTTAGAGGGGAAGGATAATGGGTATCAGGGAAGATCAAACGGCATCGGATTTCTCAGGGAAAAGCATTTAGATTATAGAGCCATCTTGGAGGATAAGATCAATTTATGCAGCGCGTTTTAGTAGTCGGCTGTCCCGGCGCAGGGAAAAGCGTTTTCGCACGGAAATTGAGCGCCGTTACGGGGCTTCCGCTGTACTATTTGGATCTTCTTTGGCACAGACCCGATCGTACGACCGCCTCGGAAGAAGAGTTTGACGGACGGCTGCGGGAGATCTTGCGGGAAGAGCATTGGATCGTAGACGGAAATTATCTGCGCACGTTTGAGCAGAGGCTTTCCGTTTGCGACGCCGTTTTCTATTTGGATATACCGGTCGGGATCTGTTTCGAAGGTGTTCGCGCACGTCTCGGTCGCCCGCGAGAAGATCTTCCGTGGCTCGAGGATTCATTGGACGATGAGTTTCGTCGCTGGATTGAAGATTTTCCTTTTTCGCAAAAGCCGCGCATCGAGAAATGTTTGCAACGTTTCCGAGAGGGGCGGGCGATTACCGTGTTTCACGATCGTGCAGAGTCGGATCTCTATATTGAACATTTGCGGCGGCCGTGAAAGTGCCCATAAAATTTGATTTAAAAATACCTTTGCAAATTTTTGCAAAGGTATTTCTTTTTTCGGGAGAATATGTTATACTTAATTGATGGCTTTTTACCTATGGCCGAAACGGAAAAATGAATAAGGTGGAAAATGGCTGAAATGACGATCGGGCAGCTTCGCGACTTTATCAAGAGTCATAAAGAGCCGGACAAACAATTTTATCTGGATCTATTGGATGAGGATAAACAGCGCGCGTATGAAGATAAGCGGGTGCGCGCCGTGATGACGCTGCTCAAACTTTGCTATATCAACAATTTCAAACTCAAGATCAAGGGGGCGCAGGAGGAGATCGCCTCGCTGCGTACAGGGGATTTTTCGGCGGAAAATTACCGCACGATCATTGCGCGCAATGCCGAGATCCGCGCTTGGCGGGCACAGATCGAAGGATATAAGGGCTTTTTTGTGGAGCCGTATTTTGCGCGGATGGATCTTGTGGACGATAAGGAGGGGTATAACAGCTACTATATCGGCAAAAAGGGGGATCTGAATTTGGAGATCGTCGACTGGCGGGCGCCCCTTGCGAGGAAGTATTATCAGAAGAGCCAAATCGTATTCTCCATCAACGAGTATCATTATAAACAGATCCTGCGCCGCGCTCTCCGTACCAAAAACGGAAAATTTTTGGATTTTAAAAACGAATATCTGAGCCTGCGCGAATACCTGACAAAGGAGGAGATCGCCGGGCGGGACGAGGAGATCATCTTCGATCCCTACCTCAAGGAGATCCTGCGTGCGCGCAAGGAGCAGGAAGAGATCTCCGACATCATCGAGACCATTCAGGAAAAGCAGTACGAGATCATCACCAAGCCGGAGCGAGCGAGCTTCGTTTTACAGGGCTGTGCGGGCAGCGGCAAAACGATGATCATGCTGCATCGGCTGAGTTTTCTCATGTACAACAACGAGGACCTCAAGCCATCCGATGTGCTCGTCATTACCCCGAGCGACTCCTTTAACGCTTTTATCGACGAGCTCTCGCAGGTGCTCGAGCTGGAAAAGATCAAGACGCGAAAGATCGACGAGTACTTTTTGCAGCTCTTGCAGAGCGAAGGGGTGGATATCGCGGGCAAGATCGATGCGTCGGTCAAGGAGCCGCCCGCCTATCTCAGCTATATATATTCGGAAAAATTTTATGCGGATACCGAATCTCGTCTGGCGAAGATTTACGACGGGATCCTCGGCATGTTTTTGAGCGAGGAATGTGCAGACCTTGTCGGGCGCATCGCAGCTGACTGCCGCGCCCAGCTCGAACTGTTCGGCCGCCTGAAAAATGCGAGCGTGCGCGTTCGGCGGGCCGTTCTCGGTGAAATCAAAGAGAAGCCGGAGGGCGGTTTGTATTACACAAAGCCCTATCGCGGCCTGATGAATGAGGTCACCGCCGCCGAAGAATTTCTCACGACCGGCCTGCACGGCGAGCGCGTCCGCAATTACAGCGCCTTTTACGGGCTGCTCCTCTCTTTTTATCGGGCGGGGACGCACATCGCCCATATGCACGCGCGCGTCGCGCAGGCAGCGGATGAAGATCTCGCCCGGCTGCACGATACGGTCTCTAAGGAGATCACGGATCTGCGCCGCTATAAGCTCGTGCGCGGGGACAAAGAAGTGGAGACGTATGCCGACCGCATCGCCCATCGCGGTGAACTGCTGCGGGAGATCGAGGAGATGCGCGCGTGCATCGCGCAGATCGAAGAGCGTTTTACCGGTTTCTGTGAGTTTTTTGAGACTCTGCGGGGCAACGATTATTTTGTCAAGTTGGGCAAGTGCGGGACCCGCGTCGAGCTCGCCCGCCTGTTCTATCGCGAAACGGTCCGCCGCGCGAAAAATCGCTGCGGGGTCGGCAAAGGGCTGGTGCGCAGCGATGCCTATTCCATCTGTCTGATCCTCGCATTGCTCGGCGCGCGGCCCGGCCCCCGTTTCGGGCTCGTATTCATCGACGAGGGACAGGATATCTCCGTCAACGAGTACCGCCTTCTGCGGCTGCTCAATCCGGATGCAGCCTTCAATATTTACGGCGATCTTGCCCAGAATATCACCCGTTTCCGCGGGCTGTCCGATTGGTCTAAAGTCAATACGGGCGAATATTACACGCTGGAACAGAATTACCGCAATACGAATCAGATCGTCGACTATGTTGCCAGCGAACTCGGCATCGCCATGCAGCCGATCGGCTTTGACGGGCCGGAGGTCTCGCGCATCGGCGTACGCGGCATCAGCGCGTTCTTCCGGGAGAAGAAGGGCCTGAAAGCGGTCATCGTCCCGGAATCGGAGATCGAACGTTACCGCCGCAAGAGCTACAATGTGCTCGGCGATACGGGCAGGCTCTCGAAAAAGAAGATCAATTTGATGACCGTCTACGAGTCGAAGGGGCTGGAGTTTACCTGCGTCGCCGTGGCGGACAAAAATATGACCAAACAGGAAAAATACATCGCATATACGCGCGCGCTTAAAGAGCTCGCGGTGATCAGGGAGGGGAACGGTGCGGAATAATTATCTGCTGGATGCCGACGAGACCATTTTGGATTTTGTGCGCTCTTCGCGCGAGAGCTTCGCCTGGGCGATGGCCGAGGCGGGCTTAGGGAAGCTGGCCGCCGATTATGAGAAGTTTCGCGCCGTCAATGATGCGCTGTGGAAGGAATACGAGCGCGGCGAGGTGACCAAGGCCAAACTCGTTGTCGAACGTTTTTCCCGCTTTTTCGCGGCAGAGGGTGCAGAGGCGGATGCGGCCGCAGTCAATCAGCTGTATTTCGGCAGACTTTGCTCGACGGGCTATCTTCTTTCGGGGGCAGAGGAATTTTTGCAGGCCCTGCGCGTGCGGGGCAAAATATTTCTCATCACCAATGGTACGCCCGCCGCACAGTACGGGCGGCTGGATGCGCTGGGTATCCGCAGTTATTTCGACGGCATCTTTGTGTCGGACGAGATCGGCTTTGCCAAGCCGGACTTGCGCTTCTTTGAATATGTGTTTGCGCATGCTCCGGCAGACAGGGATAACAGCATCGTCATCGGCGATTCGCTCACGTCGGATATTGCCGGCGCGAACAATGCGGGGATTCCCTGTATTTTATATGCGCCGAACGGCGCGCCCAAATCGGCTGAAGCGGCCGATTATGTCGCGCATAGTTATCTGCAAATCCTCGAAATTCTCGATTCTTTGCGGTAACAGATCGAAAAAAGGTATACGGCCGCTCGCTTTTGGGCGATAATGGAAAGTCGCCCCGTGCTGGCGGCGGGCGGACAAGAGTTCGAAAGGAGGCAAAAATGGCAGGCAAAAAAAAGGCACCGAGGGAGAGCAGGCTGTCCCTGTACTGCACGGCACAGCACTATTACGGATATGCGGAATATTTTAACCGGGTCCCACTCTTTTCCGCCCTGCAGGTCGTCAATGCCGGGGCAGAGACGGCAGAGGGAGTGGACGTCACCCTCGAAAATACGGAAGGATTTCTGCTCCCGTACAGTCGCCATTTGGATGCGGTCCCCTTTGAAAGCAATGTCGAACTTGCCCCGGAGGATATCGTTTCTCCGCTGTATCTGACCGAGCTTGCGGACGTCGCCGTTACGGAGATCCGCGCGAAGCTGATTTGCGGCAAGGAGACGGCCGAGGCGCGCGCCGAAGTCACCGTGCTGCCGTTCGATTTGTGGAGCGGCCGCAGCGGCAACGCAGAACTGCTCGCAAGTTTTGTACGCCCGAAGATCGCCGACTGCCTGCGCGTTCTCGACGCCGCGCAGGAACAGCTGAAAAAATGGGATATTCCCTGCGAGTGGCGGGGATATGCCGAGGGGGACAAGACCACGGTCCGGCGCATTGCTGCGGCTCTCTTTGCCGCGGTCAAGAAATATTCCGTTGCGCGCGGGGGAGATGCGCGCGATTTCGATGAGCCTGTATCCGCGGCGGGGGCTTCGCGCGTTTTACATGACAAGTCTGCGTCCGCCTTTGAAATGGCGCTCTTTTTTGCATCCTGCCTCGAGTGTGCCGGGCTGCATCCGGTGCTGGCCCTCGGCAGGCAGGAGATCGCCTGCGGTGTCTGGCTGTACGACAATTGCTTTGCCGACGGCGCCTCCGACGATATTTCCCTCTTGCAAAAGTATATTGCGGACGGGATCAATAACGTCGCCATGCTGGATACCGACGATTTGTTTGCCGGCAGAAGCGTCAATGCGGCGGCCGCCGAAAAACACTTTGCGCGCAAATTGGAGAGCGGCTGTTACGATACGGTGATCGACGTGCGCCGCTGCCGTTTGGCGCGCGTGCTCCCGCTCCCCCTGAAAGTAAAGGGGGCGCGCGGCATCGAACTGTTAGGGGAAGAGGATACAGATCTCTCCGCGGCGCCCGCCGCCATTGCCGACGCGCGCAAGCTCAGTTTAGACGGGAAGATCACCAAAAACAAACAGTGGGAGCGCCGCTTGCTCGACCTCTCGCTCAAAAATGCATTGCTGCATTTCCGCCCGGATAAAAATGCGCTGCATATCGCCGCATCCGATCCGGACGCTCTGCGGGAGGCGCTCTCGGCCGGGACGTTTGCCATCGCCGAGCGCACGGCAGATATGCGCGCCGTCCTTCCGGAAGATCCGGGCTTTGCGGCGCCGGGCAAGTTGTCTGCTCTGTCCGAATTGCTCGGCCTGGAACTGAAAAACGGCCGCCTGCGCGCGTTTGCGGATGCCGCCCGCCTGGACGAGGTGCTGCGCGGCCTGCAGCGCAAGGCCAAGACGGCGGAAGAGGAAACGGGCGCAAATGTACTCTTTCTCGCACTCGGCTTTCTGCGCTGGTACGAGTCTGACAGCGCGCGCGAGCCGCTGTACGCTCCGCTCGTACTTTGGCCGATGAAGCTCTCCCGCGGCAAGGGAGGCAAGGGATATGCTCTCACCGCCGCCGGCGATCTGCAGGTCAATACGACTTTGCTCGAATTTCTCATGCGCGAGTATAAAATCGATATCCGCGGGCTGGACAGTCATACGGACGGCCTGCGTATATCCGAGATCCTCGCCATGGTGCGCGCGGAGATCCTCGATATGAAGCGCTGGTCGGTGCAGTCGGATGTCTATCTCGCCAATTTTTCCTTTGCCCGCTATGCGATGTGGAACGATGTCCGCCAAAATATCGACGTTTTCCGCAATAATCCGCTCATAGCATCCCTGCTCGAAAATCGCCTGCTCCTCCCCGACAATGTGTTCGAGGACAGATCGGAGGATGACTATGCGCCCGACGATATCCTCTGTCCGCTCACGGCAGACGGCTCGCAATTTGAGGCGGTCGCGGAAGCGGTGGCAGGTTCTACTTTTGTCCTGCACGGCCCGCCCGGAACCGGCAAGAGCCAGACGATCACCAATATCATCGCCAACTGCCTCTATCGGGGCAAGCGCGTGCTCTTCGTCGCCGAAAAGCAGGCGGCGCTCTCCGTCGTCAAAAAGAGATTGGATTCCATCGGCCTCGGCGAATTTTGCCTGGAAATGCATTCGGGCAAGGCGGACAAGGCACAGCTGCTCAAAGATCTTGGCGCAACCCTCTCTCTCGCGGCGGAGGGGGAGGAAGATTTCGCCGCGACAGCAGAGCGGCTGGGCGAACTGCGCGCTCTGCTCAATGAGCCGATCCGTGCCCTGCACCGCAAGCGGCGGTTGGGCTGTTCGGTATACGAGGCCGCCATCATTTACTTAAAGAACAAAACCGCTCCGGATGTTTTGGACATCGAGAGCACTTTTTACGACCGCTTGACCAAGGAAAAGCTGGATCGCTGCGAGAGCATGCTGGCAGAGGCGGCTGCGGCGGCGCGGCAGTGCGGCGGCGTGCACCGTTCCCCCTTCGAAAACGTCGATCTGCGCTCCTATGATGCTTCCGTGCGCAACCGCGTCTATTATGCGGCGGAAGGAATGTTGGTCGAGGTGCGCCACCTGCGCGCCGCGCTGCGCCTGCTGCTCGACTTCTTCCGGCAGAAGGTGAGCGCCTTTACCCGCGCCAAGATGCGCGCGCTGCTGGATATGATCGCCCGCCTGCGCAGCGAGGAAACCGCCCGCTATTTTCGGGCGGATGAGGGGCAGTTCCGCTCCTTTTTCCGCGCGAGCCGCCATTTGGATGCATCGCTGCAGGAATATTTTTCCCGCTTCCGCACATTGGTCGAGCTGGATGCGGATCCATCGGTCGTCGCGCAGGAACTGGAGAATTGGGGCGAGACCAGCCGCGCCTCCCGCCTGCTTTCTTCCCTCGCAAAAAAGCTGCGCCGGGCAGCGCTCGACCGGATGGAGGAATCGGAGGCGTATCGCTATATCGGGCTGCTCGCCGGCATCCATGCGGATATGAGCACTGTCTGTCAAAATACGGATCTTTCCGTCAACTTTACAGACCGCGCCGGCCGCATCAATTTCCGCCGCCGGGCCGAGTTCATGCGCCCGCTCGAAGAGCTGCATGCGCTGGCATCGAACGTGTTCATGGATTATAACGCCGACAGTTTTAACGATGTCTGCGTACAGGCCGTTACGGGGGATTACCTCGGCGAATTTCTGGAAGGATTCCGCGGTGCGGCGGCGGGTTTCCGCCGCGCTGCCGAAACCTTCTGTGCGGCAACGGGTGCCGCACAGGATAAGTTTGCCGACGAGGATGTACTCGATTATTTTCAGACGAAGGCGTCCGCCCTCATCGACAACATCGATATGCTCGCCGCATGGTGCCGCTTCAAGGACATCGCCCATCGATTGGACGAAGAGGGGCTCACCTTCATTACGAATTCCCTCGCTTCGGGGGCGGTCACGGCGGAAAATATGGCGGAGAGCTTCCGTAAAAACGTCTACCGCAACTTTATTGAGACCAATGTCGCGGCGGATCCGGTGCTCTCCCGGTTTTCTTCTTCCGTGCTGGATGAGCAGATCGAGCAGTTCCGTGCGCTGGACGAGCGATTCATGCGCCTTTCCCGCGCGCACATCCGCGCCAAGCTCATCGCGGCGCTGCCGACTGCCTCCACGGAGGGACCGCTCAGCGTCGAAGTGTTCGCCTTCCGCCGTATCGAAAAGGGGAATATGCGCGGCATGACGCCCAAAGAATTGTTTGCACAGATCCCCGAACTCTTCGCGCGGCTGGCGCCCTGTGTGCTCATGAGCCCGACGACGGTGGCGCAATACCTCGCGCCGCAGCCGGACCTGTTCGATGTCGTCGTTTTCGACGAAGCATCGCAGATGCCTACCTGTGAGGCGGTCGGTGCGCTCGCCCGCGGCCGCAGTGCGGTCGTCGTGGGTGACCCCAAACAGATGCCTCCCACCGCGTTTTTCTCTTCCGGGTATATCGACGAAGAGAATTTGGAGGCGGAGGACCTCGAGAGCATCCTCGATGACTGCCTCGCCCTCAGTATTCCCGAAAAGCACCTCAACTGGCATTACCGCAGCAAACACGAGAGCCTGATCGCTTTCTCCAACATCATGTACTACGGCAATCGGCTGTGTACCTTCCCTTCACCGGACGCGCTGGAGAGCAAGGTACGCCTCGCGCTGGTCGCCGACGGCGTATATGACCGCGGCGGCAGCAAGCGCAACCGCGCCGAGGCGGACGCCCTCGTCGCCGAAGTGGTGCGCCGCCTCTCCGACGAAAAGCTGCGCCGTTCGAGTATCGGCGTAGTCACGTTCAGCTCTGCGCAGCAGGATTATATCGAGCGCCGCCTCTCCGAGGCGATCGTCAAAAATAAGCTGGAAGAGTCCGCATACGAGCGCGAAGAGCCGCTCTTCGTCAAAAATCTCGAGAACGTGCAGGGGGACGAACGGGACGTCATTCTCTTCTCCGTCTGTTACGGTCCCGACCGCGACGGGCGCGTCGCTCTCAACTTCGGGCCGCTCAACCAGCAGGGCGGATGGAGGCGGCTGAACGTCGCCGTATCCCGCGCGCGGGAGGAGATGGTCGTCTTTTCGTCCATGACCGCAGCCATGATCGATCTCGCCCGCACCAACAGCAAGGGCGTTGCGGGGCTGAAGGCCTTCCTCGAATTTGCGGAAAAGGGGAAAACCTCTCTCGCGATCGGTGCGGAGGAACTGTCCGCGCCCCGCACGGGGCTGGGCCGCTTCATCGCGGAGGAACTCGCGGCCTACGGCTATGAATGCCGCGCCGACCTCGGCGTATCCGATTTCAAGATCGACTGCGCCGTGCTCGATCCGCGCGGCGGCGGGAAATTTATCCTCGCCGTTCTCTGCGACGGTCCGGCCGCGGCGGCTTCCTGTGCTCGTGACCGCACCGTCTTGCAGGTACAGACGCTCAAACGCAACAACTGGAATGTCCTGCGCCTGTACACGCTGGATTTCCTCAACAATCCCAAGCGCGAGATCAAGCGCATCAAGGAAACGCTCGACCGCTTGGTGGGCGCCGAAAAGGGCGCGCGCGACCGCCTCGGCCGCTACCGCCGCACCTATCGCTTCGCCAAACTGGATGTGCTCGCCGAGAGCGCCGCTTATGTGACGGGCGGGGAGCACGATGCGGACATCGTCGCCCGCCTGAAGGCGATCGTCGCCGCAGAGGAGCCGATCAGCGAGGAGTTTTTGATCAAGCGCTGCCTCGCCTCGCTCGGCATCCGCAAGGGCGGAGTGCGGACAGAGGAACGCCTGCGGACGCTCATCGATTCCTGTCATTTCCGCAGCGAGGAGCTGTGCGGACATATCTATCTCCGCAAGACGGATAAGTGCCTTGCCATGGATTTTTTCCGAGCGGAGGAGGAACCGACGCGCTCAGCCGCCGAAGATTTTACCCCGTATGAAGTGATCGCGCTCGCCCGCGGCATTTTAGAAAATAAGGTCAGCCTATATGCGGATGAATTGAATACTCGCATCTGTGCGGAGCTGAAAGTGCAGCGGCCGAGCGATGCGCTCGTCTCGTTCATCCATGCCTGCCTGGAATTGGCCGTCAGCCGTGCGCTGTTCGTGCGCTCGGTCAGCGACCGCATCAGCCTTTCCTGATATGCGCGCGGGCCTGGTCAAGTTCATTGCAGGGGCGGCGGCATTGATCCTTGCCGGCGGCGCGGCCCTGCTGCCCGTTCTCGTTCCGCCCCGCACGGACGGATTGGCTGTTCCGGCGGGGCAGACTGCGCCCTTCGACGGCACGCTGTACGTGTCGGTGCAGGGGGAGGGCGTCGCGTTTCCGGGCAGTTATGCGGTTCCCTATGGAACGACCTACGGTGAGCTCTTTGCTTTGGCCGGTTTTGCGGGCGAATCGCCGTATCCGCCGGAAGCTCCTGTGCGCATGGGGCAGGATGCCGTACTCGGACGGGACGGCATTTGGCGGGTGTATATCGTCGTCTGACGGGGACCGATAGGGGGCACGCATGAAGAAATTCGAAGGGGATGCACATCTTCTATACCGCGGCAGGCGCATAGTCAATTTCCGCCCGTTATTGTTTTTGGCGATCGCTTTCGGCGGCGGCATCTTTGCGGCTTTTCGCTTGGGGATGCATGCCCTGTGGATCGCGCTTGCCATGGCGGCGGCCGCCGCGCTGCTGCCCCTCCTGTTTCCTTCCGGCCGCAGGGCCGCTGTCGGCGTTCTGTTGTTTGCGCTTGCCCTCGGCTTGACCTGTGCGGCAGGTTCGCTCGCCTTTGGGATGCGCACGGCGGATTTCGAGCGCTCTCCCGTCATCGAGGGCGAGGTCGTCGTTGCGGGGACACTCAAAGAGGTCGGCCGCACGGAAAAGACGACTTCCCTTACCTTGGGAGACGTCGTCTTTTATACCCCGGAAGGAGAAGCGATCGCCTCCGAAGGCCGCATCCGCGCTTATGCCTACGGCGGAGCGGAACTGCCCCTCGGCGCGCGCGTTACCTTTGCGGCAGATGTCACCTCTTACGACGCCGTTTCTTACGGCCGCGTCAATGCCTCTTACATCATCGACGGCGTGCGCTATACCGCATTTCTCTCGGACGGCGATGTGACCGTGCTCGCCGAAGGGACGCCCGATCTGTTCGGCATGGCAAACGAATATCTGCGCGGGCTGCTCTTTGAGAACATGGAGGAGGGGAACGCCGCGCTCGCCTTTGCGCTGCTCACGGGCAACAGCGGCTGGATGGACGGAGATGTCTTGCAAAATTTCCGTTACGGCGGGGTCGCACACATTTTTGCCGTGTCCGGAATGAATTTCGCCATCGTGTATGCGGCGCTCCTGTTCCTGTGCAAGCGCCTGCGTCTGCGCGCACGCATCTATGTTCCGGTCATCGCGGCCGTCCTGATCCTATATGCCGGTATCTGCGGCTTTGCGCCCTCTGCCGTTCGCGCTCTGGTCATGTGCCTCGTACTCATGCTGATGGAAGCGGGAGGATTCGCGTACGACCGTGTCAATTCCGTGGCTGTCGCCTTCCTCGCCGTGCTCATCGTGCACCCGCTCTATCTCTTTTCGGTCGGGTTTTTGCTCTCCGTTGCAGCCGCGGCCGGCATCATCGTTTTAGGCGGGCCGATTGCGCGCCTTCTTTCCCGTATCCGTCTGCCGCGCTCCCTCGCTTCCTCGTTGGGCGTCGCCGTGTCTGCACAGGTCGCCACTTTTCCCATCCTCATCGATTGCTTCGGCTATACATCGGGAATCGGCCTTGCGCTCAATATTCTCTTTGTCCCGCTGGTCAGCGCCGCATACGGCGTGCTCTTCGTTTTGGCGCTCCTTGCCTGTATCCTGCCCTTCGCTGCGGGCGTTTTGCTCCTGATTCCGGAGTTTCTGCTGCGCGTCTGCATTTTCCCCGTGCTCGCCGTCGATTTCCGCTTTTGGCTGATCGGCGGTTTCGCATTCGGTTCCTGTGCGCTGCTCTGGTATCTTCTCTGTTGGGCACTGTCGGGAAAGATCAATTTGCGCCCGCTTCCGCGCGCGATCGCCTGTACGCTTCTGAGTGCCGCGCTCGTCGTCGGCATGGTCTTTGCCAATGTTCCAATCGGGTACGAGGCGGTGTTTACGCTGGTTTCCGATTACGGCGGCAGCGCCCTGCTCGTGCGGCATGCGGGCGGCGTCGGTTTGGTCGCATCCGGCCGCCCGGACGGCGATTTTCTCGAAAAGCTCTGCCTGCGCGAAGGGATCGATCACTTTTCCGAGGTCATCTTCCTCGCTCCCGCCTATGAGGTGAATGCTTCGCTGCCCGTGCTGCTGCAATATGCGGAAGCGGATGTTTTGTACGTTTCCGAAGAGGCGGAGTTTCCCGAATCGCTCTTCCGCACCGTCGAGGTGCGCTGGGAGTCTGCTTTCTTCTCTTTCGGCGGCGGAGAGGCCGTTTTTCTGAATGAAGAGACGCTGTACTGGAATTTCGGCGGCGCGGGCGTGCTGATTGCAATGGGCGAATCGCCCGAGCGGCTGCCCCGCTGCGATCTGCTCGTGGCGGAGAGGGAGGACGCGGCGCTGTCGGCCGCCTGTTCCCCTTCGCTGGAAGTATATTTCGGCCCTGCGGAGGGAAAACTCTCCGTTTATTCTTCCGGCAGCTTGCAAATCGGCCGCAAAGATGGTATAATTTCCGTCAAAGGCAGGGTATCATGAAATTTGTTCTTTTCAAAAGGAGCCTCGAAGAGGGCGTTCAACCGGTATATCTTTTCGACGGCGAAGAAGAATATTTTAAGGAGCGGGGAGAGGAGATGCTGCGCGCGAAGTATCTGCGCGAACCCACCCTCGACTTTTCCCTGTTCCGCGGCGAAACGCTGCACGGGAATGCGCTTGCAGACCTCGTCGCGGCTGCGCAGAGTTTTCCCTTCCTCAGTGAAAAGCGCATCGTCAAGGTGACGGATTTTTACCCGACCGAGCGCGAGTACGAACAGTATCTGCGGCGGTATTTGGAGGATCCGCAGCCGAGCACCATCTTGCTCATCGTCAATTCCGTTCCGCCGAAGGGCAAGCCGTTCGATTTGAAAAAGGCGCCCGGCGTGACTTGGGTCGACTGTTCGAAGGGGGATGAGGAGACGCTGCTGCGCTGGATCTTTACCCGCTTCAAGCGTGCAGGGGTGCGCGCGGACACCGAGTGCTGCGAGCGGATCCTGCATTATTGTCTGGCGGACATGTCGCGCATTGCGGGCGAGACAGAGAAGCTGATCGCCTATGCGGGCGAGGGGGGAGCGCTGACAGCGGAGGATGTCGATGCCGTCGTCTATCGCGACAGCGCGTATAAAATGTACGAGATGACGAATGCCCTCGCTTTGAAAAATTATACGAAATATCTTTCCGTGCAGAGGGATCTGCTCGAGAAGGGAGCGGATGAAATGGCTGTGCTGAACACGCTGTGCGCCTATTACCGCACCATGTCCGAGATCCTTTTGCTGAACAAGGGAGATGCCGAATCGGCGCGCATTCTGGGAATGAAGGAGTATGCCGTCAAGGTCAACCGCCGGCAGGCGGCGGCGCTCGGGGAGCGGCGGGTGTACGAAATCTGGAAGGCGATCTTCGACAGTATCAACGCCGTAAAAGGAGGGTCCCTGACCCCGCAATCGGCGCTGCTGCGCGTCAATGCCCGGCTGTTTTTCGGCGGCAGTGCAAATATCGGCGGAAGAGAGGGGTAAAACGCTTTTCTTTTTCCGCATTTTCCTGTAAAATACAGATATACGATTCTGCGTATATGCATCGGTCAACGGAGTAAGTTATGCAAGAAATTCTGGAAAACCTTCGTGCCGCGTTTGTCCCGTTCGGGTTCATCGACGCACTGGAGATCATCCTGTTCGCACTCATCTTCTATTATGTGTTCCGCATTCTGAAGAACAGCAACGTGCGCTTCATGATCGCCCTCTTTACCATCCTTGTCCTCGTTACGGGCGTCATTTTCGTGTTCAATACCGAATTGAACGGCGAAGTTTTTATGATCATTCCCGTTTTGCTGGCAGGGCTGGTGCTGGTCATATTCAACGTCGAGGTCAAGCGCGATATTTTGGGCCTCAATTCGATCAATGTCCTTGTCGAAAAGCCCGGCCATCAGGCCACTGTCAGCAAGGAAGAGGTCGCGCGCTATGTTTCAGAGATCATCAAGGCGCTGCAAAATCTGTCTAAGGACAATATCGGCGCCCTCATCATTCTCTCCAACGACAATATTCCCGCGCAGGTGCTGGAGAGCGGCGTCATCCTCGACGCAAATATTTCTTCGCAGCTGATCGAGGGGATCTTCTTTGTCAAGGCGCCCCTGCACGACGGGGCAATGATCATCAACAATTATAAGATCCAGGCGGCGGGCTGTTTCCTGCCGCTGACGCAGAACGCAAATATTCCCAAGGAACTGGGCACCCGCCACCGCGCGGGCATCGGCATCACCGAGACGTCCAATGTCACCGCACTCATCGTTTCGGAAGAGACGGGCATTATCACGATCGCCCAGCGCGGCAAGATCTCGCGTTACGCCGATTACGATCTGCTCAAAAAGACGCTCAACGAATATTACTGGAAAGACCTGAGTGCCGACGGGAGGAAACGGATATGAGAGAGAAGAGCTTTTGGCGCCGCGTCGCGGGCATCTTTATCGACAACGTGCCCATTAAACTTTTGGCGATCGCTTTGGCCGTCGTCGTGTTTGCTTTTGTCAATTACGGCGGCTGAAAGGAGACGGTGTATTACAAATGAAAAACAGCTGCATTTTCGTACCGCGTATTTTACTGCCGCAGCCGCATATCGATATGACTGCATGGTCTGTCATCGCCTGCGACCAGCACACCTCGGACCGCGCTTACTGGAACGCGCTGGATACATTCGTAGGGGATAAACCGTCGACCCTGCGCCTGACACTGCCGGAGATCTATCTTGAAGACGCAGACTGTCCCGCCCGTATCGCGCGCATTGCGGAAGAGATGCGTGCCTATCGTGCGCGTGGGATTTTCCGCACGTTGCCTCCCGGCTTCATACTGGTGCAGCGGAAGACGCCGTTTTCGCCCGTGCGTACGGGGATCGTGCTGGCGGTCGACCTCGAGGCGTATTCGTTCGAAAGGCAGAGTGCAGCGCTCATCCGCGCCACGGAGGCGACCATACTCGAGCGCATTCCGCCCCGATTGAAGATCCGCGAGGCGGCCGATCTCGAGTTCCCGCACATTTTGTTGCTGTACGAAGATATGCAGGACGCAGTGGTCGCTGCGGCGCGCGCGCATCGCGGCGAAACGCTGTACGATTTTGAATTGAATATGGGCGGCGGACATATCCGCGGCGACTTTATCCCGGACGTACAGCCCGTGCTCGATGCTTTTGAAGGATTGGTCCGCGACGGGCTCCTGTTCATGGTGGGGGACGGCAACCATTCGCTCGCCACCGCCAAGGCGGCCTGGGAACGCCGCAAGGCCGATCTTTCAGAAGAGGAGCGTGCCGCCCACCCCGCGCGCTTTGCCCTGTGTGAAGCGGTCAATATTTACGACCGGGGCATCCGCTTTGAGGCGATCCACCGCCTTGTCAAGGGAGTGGATCCGGATGATTTTGTGCGCGGTTTGCGCCCCTTCGGCACGGCCGAGGGCGGATTGTGCGTGCATGGGCGGAGGATCCCGCTCGGCGTCGCGGAAGAGGCGCCGGCTGCAGTGGCTGCCGTCGATGCCTATATCAACGATTATATGCTGCAAAAGGGCGGCAGCGTCGATTTTGTGCACGGCGAGGAGGCTGTGCGCGCTTATACGGAAGTACATCCCGATTCGGCCGGCATACTCTTGCCGGCAATGGAAAAATCGGCGCTGTTCGGCTTGGTCAAACGCGGAGGAAGTTTGCCGCGCAAGACCTTTTCGATGGGGGAAAGCGAGGAGAAAAGATACTACGTCGAAGGGAAGGAGATACGCGCATGAAACTCATCGTCTGTAAGTTCGGAGGTTCGTCCTTGGCGGACGGCAGCAATATCAACAGGGTCGCCGAGATCCTTCATTCCGATCCCGCCCGCCGCTTTGCGGTCGTTTCCGCGCCCGGCAAGCGCTTTTCGGCGGACGTAAAGGTCACAGATCTGTTATACAGCTGTTATCGCGCCGCCTGCGAAACGGGCAGCTGTTCCGCCGCTTTTGCGGCAGTCCGCCGCCGCTTTGTTTCCATCGTAGAGGAGCTGGGGCTGGAAGGCTTCGACATCGAGGGTATTCTCGACGAAACGGAGCGCGAGATCGATGCGCGCAAGAGCGCAGACTTTGCCGCTTCCCGCGGCGAGTATCTCAATGCGCGCGTCATCGCAGCAAAGCTCGGCTGGGAGTTTGTAGACGCAAAAGATCTCGTTTTCTTTGACGGGCACGGCGCTTTCGACGAGGAAAAATCGTATCCTATCATCGCCGAGCGTCTGAAGAACTGTTCCAATGCCGTCATTCCCGGCTTTTACGGTACGGACGCGGCGGGCAATATCAAGACGTTTTCGCGCGGCGGCAGCGACATCAGCGGGTCCATCGTAGCGCGCGCCGTCAATGCCGACTTGTATGAAAACTGGACGGACGTCAGCGGTTTCCTTGCCGCCGACCCGCGCATCGTCGAAAAGCCGGAAAAGATCGAGGTCATCTCCTTCAAGGAGCTGCGCGAGCTCTCGTATATGGGTGCGAATGTACTGCATGCCGATTCTATTTTCCCCGTGCGCAAGGGGGATATCCCCATCAAGATCAAAAACACCTTCCGCCCGCAGGATGCCGGTACCCTCATTTTGCCTTCCAAAAAATATAAAAAGCTGGGCAATATCGTCACCGGTATTGCCGGTAAAAAGGATTTTACCGTCATTTTCCTGGAAAAGTCGATGATGAATGCAGAAATCGGCTTTGCCCGCAAAGTACTCTCCATACTTGAGGAGGACGGCGTTAATTTCGAACATATGCCTACGGGCATTGATACCCTCTCCATCGTCATCGAGAGCCGCTATCTCGCGGATGGGATGCTCGATCGCCTGTTAGAACAGATCAGGGCGGCGGTCCATCCCGATTACGTGCGCGTGCTGGAAAATATCGCCCTCGTGGCGACGGTCGGGCACGGCATGGCGGCAAGCGTCGGCACTTCGGCGCGCCTCTTCTGCGCATTGTCCGATGCGGGTGTCAATGTCCGCATGATCGATCAGGGTTCGAGCGAGCTCAATATCATCGTCGGGATCGACAACGACGATTACGAAAAATGTCTGCGTGCCATCTATCGCGAATTTTTCGGCAAAGCCGCGCAGAACAACACGGCAGAATAAATTTGCCCCGCGTCGGGGTATGGGGAGGCGCTCTTTTCCGTGTCTCCCCATTTTAATAAGGAGATCTTTATGTACGGACCCGATCCGAATGCAGTTTATCCGAATGAAGCGCTGCGCACCGTCTGCTTTATCCGTCCGACGATCACCCGCCCCAACATTATTGTGGGGGAGTATTCCTATTACAGCGACGAGACCGCTCCGGAAAAATTTGAAGAGCGCGTCACCCATCACTATCCGATTTTGGGGGATAAACTGATCATCGGCAAATTTTGTGCCATCGGCAGCGGCATCGAGTTTATCATGAATGGAGCCAATCACCGCATGTGCAGTGCGACGACGTATCCCTTCAATCTCTTCGGGCACGGCTGGGAAAAGGTCACGCCGTCTCTTACAGAGCTTCCATATAAAGGGGATACGGTCGTCGGCAACGACGTATGGATCGGGCAGAACGTTACTGTATTGCCCGGCGTACATATCGGCGACGGGGCCGTCATCGGCGCCAATTCGCTCGTTTCGAAGGATATTCCGTCCTATTGCATTGCGGGAGGAAATCCATGCCGCGTCATCCGCAAGCGCTTTGATGACGAGCTGATCGGCTGTCTCTTGCGGCTGCGCTGGTGGGATTGGAGCGCCGAAAAGATCTTTCAAAATTTGGAGGTGCTCTGCAGCGGCGATCTGTCCCGCATACGGGAGATCGGTTGCACATAAGGTGGATCGTTGAGCCTTTTCGGCTCGCAACAATTTTATGAGACAGGAGGAAAGGAAACAATGGCAATCGGACTGATTTTAGGGATCTTGTTCGGAGTACTGGCAGTTGCCGGATTTGCCTTTGGCGGTATATGTTTATCAAAACCAGCCAAAGACAGTTCTGCCGCGGTAAAGAGGCGGAACGGCATCCTCTCGCTGGCGGCGGGCGGGGTATTTGTTCTGCTTTTTGTGATTTTTCCCTTTAGTTTTCATACGGTGGAGGCGGGTGAAGTCGCCGTCGTAAAGCACCTTGGCGAGGCGCGCGGCGTGCGTACGGCCGGAACCTATTTTGATTTTTGGATGACGGAAACATACGATTATTACGATGCAAAAGTGCAGGATCTCTCCATCGTGACACAGGCGTATTCGAAGGATGCACAGACGATGGACGTCGAGATGACCGTTCAATATCAGATCGATACGTCTAAGGTCCTCGACATCGCCAATACATATGGGTCGCTCGATATCCTCAACAGCCGCATCGAGAGCGTCGCCATCGATACCATGAAAAATGTCATGGCCGGCAGTACGGCAGACGAGATCATTCAGGAGCGCGCGGAGCTCTCTATGAATATCACCGCGAGCACGATGGAAAAGATCGACGAAAGTTATTACGTCAATGTGCGCACGGTGGTTTTGACGGATATCGGCTTTACGGATGCGTACGAGGCCGCCGTCGAGGCGCAGATGATCGCCGAGCGCGAAAAGGAGGCCGCGATCACGAAGGCGGAGCAGGAGCTGGAGGTCGCCAAGCGGATGGCCGAGGCAAGATTAGAGGAGGCACAGGGCGAGGCAGACGCGCAAAAAACCCTGGCGGAAGCAGAGGCATACTCCGCCTCCGTCAAGATCGTCGAGCTTGCTCGCACGCTCGGTTACGCCGTCACGGAAACAGTGGACGAAACGGGCTCTTCCTTCGAGATCGATTGGGGCAATTCGGGGGGAGAAGAGGTCATTTTGAGCTACTTGCAGTATTTGGAATACCTCGCAAAGTGGAACGGTGAGCTGCCCGACGTCGTCGGAGACGGAACGGGGATCATGATCACCATCCCGCTGCCGGAAGGGGCGTCAGGCGGGCAAGGCTGAGCTAACATTGCAGCAGATCCAATCAACAAAGAGGGCGCTTGTACAGGCGCCCTTTTTATTGCTATAAAATATAGCGGAGGCGGAAACAAAATTTTGCCGCATGGAAAAACACGGTCACATACAACGGGCCGTGTTTTTTTGCCTATGGACCCTTCTCTCCTCCCGCTAATCTCTCATTCGAATGGATGAAAAAGAGAGGCACAAAACTTTATAGTATGTTATACTATCTGTGAGGTGTTACAATGGATACTCAGGAACGCTTGAATGCGGCTTTAACTTACATAGAGGCAAATTTGGATAACGAAATTGACAGCAAGGAATTATCGAAAATCACCTACTATTCGGCCTATCGGTTTCAAAAACTCTTTATGGCTATGTCGGGCATACCTTTATCCGAATATATCCGC
>ERZ1643247.1670-NODE-1670-length-19534-cov-5.095744_pt1 | contig 19534 bp, 17 predicted proteins | sample MGYA00579264_ERZ1643247 | MGnify/ENA primary metagenome ERZ1643247 (study PRJEB29033, sample SAMEA4952262) | chicken gut metagenome | biome: Broiler Chicken; feature: Gastrointestinal Tract; material: Caecum | place: Ireland | collected 2018 | study: Broiler... | reverse complement strand
AGAGCTGGCGGCTTATTCCATGCCTGGCTCCACAGAAGTAGCAGATGTAAATGATGCATTTGTCGGCAAAAACGCTCCTATGGCTATGTACTCTACATATATTTTAGGAAATGTGGAGGAAGCAGGATTCGCGGAAGATCTTGCACTGGTACTTCCGCAGAAAGAATCACAGGCTGCATATGGCTGTATCACAGTGCTTGGAATCTCTGCAAATGGTGATGAGCAGAAAGCAGAAGCTGCTAAGAAATTTGTAAGCTTTATGTTGGAAGATGAGAACAATGTGGAATGGCTGAACATGGCACCTGGCGGACTGCAGCCGGTACTGAAATCAGTGGATGAAATGCCGGAATACACAGATCTGGAGGCAAGACAGGCTTTCGTTCATCTGAATGATTCCATTGCAAATGCAGTTGATAATCTGCAGCTGTTCGGTGTTGTAGATGGCAAAAACTTCACAGAGATGGGAGACATCACCAACACTGGAATCCTCAGCAAGATGATTAACAATGTAGTGGTACAGAATGCAGATATTGATTCTGAACTAGAGACTGCACAGACAGAAGTAGAAAATCTGATTAATGAATAAAAGGCTGCGGGAAGAGGACATTTTGTCCTTTTCCCGGGCAGTAAAGGAAGATGAGAATGAAAACCAAGACGAGAAAATTAGGAGGAAGCGAGACTAAATTTGCCTATGCGCTTCTGGCCCCCAGCTTGATTTTGCTGGTTCTTTTGATTGGATATCCGCTTATCTACAACATTGTAATCAGCTTTCAGGATGTCCCGTTAAATCCTAACATGCCGTCGACCTTTGTGGGTATGAAGAATTTTGTAGATGTCTTTACGGATTCTTCCTTCTATGGTTCCGTGCTGGTAACTCTTTTGTTCACAGTTATTGTCACGGCAATCAGCACGATTCTGGGTCTTTTATTGGCAGTATTTTTGAACAGGCAGTTTTTTGGAAAGAAGATTGTGAATTCCATTATCATTTTATCTTACGTGGTTCCGTCCGTCTGCCTGATCTTTACATGGCGTTATATGTTTAACAACATCTATGGAATTGTCAATTATGTGGTTGTGGACCTTCTGCATCTCACGGACAAAGCGCCCTTGTGGTTTGACCAGCCAACCAGCGCATTTATTCTGGTTGCAATTTTTGCAATTTGGAAATTCTTCCCGTATGCGTACATCTCTTTCAATGCGATCCTTCAGTCTATGGACAATAGTCTGTATGAGGCAGCAGATATTGATGGTGCAAGTAACTGGGAGAAGTTCAAGGCAATTACTTATCCCGCGATCAAACCAACCCTGGTAACGGTGGTGAGTCTTAGAACGATTTGGGTGTTCTATATTTATACAGAAGTTTATCTGCTTACCAAACAGGTGGATGTGCTGGGTGTATATCTGTATGATATGGCCTTTGCAACCCATGATTTTGGCAAGGCAGCAGCAATCTCAATTATTTTGTTTATCTTTATTTTTGCATTGATTATGTTGATTAGAAAGAAGGTGCTGAGGGTTGAAGAGGACTAATAAGAAAAAAATGGCAAAAGAAATCTGGTTTTATGCCCGGGTTCTGATTCTCATCGTGATTCTGTTATTCCCGTTTATCGTCATGCTCAGCATCTCTCTGAAAGATACTGCGGAGACAATCGGCTATCCGCCGACAATCATCCCGCATACCTGGACGCTGGAGCATTTTGTGGATATTTTCAATGCGAATATATTCCCGTTTTTGCGATATTTTAAGAACAGTCTGTACATTGCAGTCATTACTTCTGTGGTGGCAGTGCTGATGGGAATTCTGGGCGGTTACGCCCTGTCGAGGCTGAAATTCCGCGGTAAAAGCGGAATCAGTGAGTTATTTTTCCTGGTTTATATGTTCTCAGGCATTCTTTTGATCGTGCCATTGTTCAAAATGTTATCCGCAATTGGCCTGAGCAACAGCCGGGAAGCAGTTATTATCTGTATGATTGTACAGACCATGCCGACGGCTATTTATATGACTAGAAGTTATTTTGATACTATTCCGTTGGAGTTGGAAGAGGCAGGCCGAGTGGACGGATTGAGCAGAATGGGAATTATCTTCCGTATTGTAGTGCCTTTGTCCATTTCCGGAATTATTTCCGTGTTTGTCTATGCATTTATGATTGCATGGAATGATGTATTGTTTGCATCGATCTTCATCGATTCTCCGGATTTGATGACGATTCCAATCGGTTTGAATTCACTGTTTAACACGCCAGATTATATCTGGGGAAGAATGATGGCAGCGTCCCTGGTTACCTCCCTTCCGGTGGTAATTATGTATGGATTCAGCCAGCATCTGATTAGAAGTGGAAGCACTGACGGCGGTGTGAAAGGTTAAAATAAAGGAGAGATTTTTCATGAAAAAATTAGTGGCAACAGCACCAAGAGTCGCAGAATTAAAAGACTATGAAGACAGAGAAATTAAGAGCAATGAAGTAAAAGTCAAGGTGGAATTTGCTTCTCCAAAACATGGAACAGAGCTTGCAGATTTCCGCGGAACCACTCCTTTTGTGGATGGAAAATTTGATGATGAGTGGCGCGTGTTTACTCAGCGCAGCGAGGATGAGCCAAGGGGAATTGTGTTTGGCGATCTGCCATTGGGAAACATGTTTGTGGGGACCATCATTGAGAAAGGAAGCGACGTCACAGAGTATGAGATTGGAGACCGTGTGTGTTCTTACGGACCGATCAAAGAGACTCAGATTGTCAATGCAGTGGACAACTACAAGCTGCGCAAGATGAGTAAGACAGCCTCTGCAAAAAACGCTGTGTGCTATGATCCGGCGCAGTTCGCCCTCAGTGGAATCCGTGATGCAAATGTAAGACCAGGGGACCGTGTGGTGGTAATTGGCCTTGGAGCGATTGGACAGATTGCGTTGCAGTTTGCTGTGAAGATCGGAGCGGCTACAGTGATTGGAATTGACCCGATTGAGAAAAGAAGAGTGATTGCCGAGAAGAATGGAGCTCATTACACATTGGATTCCACAGCATGCGATGCAGGACTGGAAATCAAACGTCTGACAGATAAACAGGGTGCGGATGTGATCATTGAAACCAGTGGAAATGTACATGCACTCCAGTCTGCTCTGAAGGGCCTGGCCTACAATGGAACAATTGCTTATGTGGCATTTGCAAAACCATTCCCGGCAGGACTCTGGCTGGGACAGGAAGCCCACTATAATTATGGAAAAATTATCTTCTCCCGTGCATGCAGTGAGCCAAATCCCGAGTATCCGCGCTGGAGCAGACACAGGATTGAGGATGTGGTATGGGAATTGCTCATGAATGGATATCTGGATTGTGAAGACCTCATTGATCCCGTTGTGCCGTTTGAAGAATGCGCAGAGGGATTCTGCAAATATGTGGACAGACATCCTGAAGAAAGCATCAAGATGGGCGTAGATTTTACAGGGAGGTAACGGTATGTTATTGGGAACTCAGGATAAGGACTTTTTTCCACAGGACATCAAGGAAAAACTGCAGTTTATAAAAAATATGGGATTTCAGTGTTTTGAGATTGATGGAAAACTGTTGGTGGAAAATGTAGATAAAGTAAAAGAGGCCGTCAAGGAGACGGGAATTCCGGTGTTGACAGCCTGCAACGGATACCGTGGGTGGATAGGAGATTTTATTGAAGAGAGACGTTTAAACGGAGTGGAAGATCTGAAAGAAATTCTTCGTGCCATTAAGGAAGTGGGAGGCACAGGTGTTGTGGTGCCGGCTGCATGGGGCATGTTCACATTCCGCCTTCCTCCGATGGTATCTCCCAGAAGTCATGAAGGAGATGTGAAGGCAATTCTGGCATCACTGACGGAGCTGGACAAAGTGGCACAGGAGACAGAGACTTATGTTTATCTGGAACCTTTGAACCGTTATCAGGATCATATGCTGAATACTCTTGCAGATGCAGCAGCCATTATCGATCAGGGTGGATTTAAGCGTGTAAAAATCACTGCTGATTTTTATCATATGTCCATTGAAGAAGATGACATTTCAGAATCTCTGAAAAAATATAAAGATTATATCGGCCATATTCATATTGCGGAAAATCATCGCTATCAGCCTGGGACCGGTTCGATTGACTGGCCAAGACATATGAAAACTCTAAAAGAGATTGGATATGAAGGACCAGTGGTAAATGAAGGCCGAATCCGGGGAGAGGATCCTTTGAAAGTATATCAGGAATCCGTAAATTATATGAAACAGTTTATGTAGTGAGAGCAGATAGGATGCGGCGAAAGTGAGAGTCTTCAAAGATGAAGGAGCTTTTGGCGGCATCCTTTCTCATTATAAAAAAGGAGAAAGTTATGGAGAAATTAAGGATGGCCATCATCGGATCCGGTCAGATCGCGCAGGTGACACACATCCCCAACTACCAGTCTATGGAGAAAGTGGAGATTGTGGGAATTTGTGATACGCGCCTGGAGGCGGCCAGATCTGTGGCTGATAAATTTCATATTGCCCATTATTATGATTCCCATAAAAAAATGCTGGAAGAATTAAAACCGGATGCGGTTACCATTTGTGTACCGAACAAATTTCATTCTTCCATAACCTTAGATGCTCTGAATGCTGGATGTCATGTGTTCTGTGAAAAACCTCCGGCGATCACACTTCAGGAGGCAGAGGCTATGGAAGAGAAAGCACAGGAGAAGGGGCTCCTCTTGTCCTATGGCTTTCATTTTCGCGCCAGTGATCAGGTGGCTTTTTTAAAAAAAGCAATTGACCGTGGGGAGATGGGAGAAATCTATCACGCAGAGGTAAAATGGCACAGAAGAAGAGGAATCCCCGGCTGGGGAAGTTTTACGAACAAGGACATACAGGGCGGAGGGCCATTGATCGATATCGGGGCACATATGTTGGACTCTACTTTGTACCTTCTGGATTATCCGGAGATTTCTTATGTCACTGCCACATACAGTAACCGACTTGGAAAAACTTCCAAAGCGGGTCTGATGGGAAGCTGGGATACGGAAAAATTTACTGTGGAAGACAGCCTGTTCGGGTTTATCCGTTTTAAAAACGGAACCAGCCTGGAATTGCAGACCTCTTTTGCGATTAATCAGAAAGAAAGAGATGTGCGCAGCGTAAAATTATTTGGATCCCGCCAGGGAGCCAGTGTCTTTCCATTGGAAATCTATGGCGAGGAAGAAGGGCAGATCTATGACAAACAGTATCCGTTTATGGAGATGAGGGACTGGCATCTGGATCTGGATCAGAATTTCGTCCAGGCATGTCTGGGAATGACTCCTTTGCTGGTCACTGCAAAGCAGGGTACATATGTTCAGAAAGTGATCGGTATGCTTTATCAGTCTGCAAAGAGCGGTGTGCCTGTAATTAATGAATGAGATGGGAGACAACTGGAATGATTCATTATGAGACAGAAAAAAAGGAAGAAAGATTGTGGCTGAGAGAAAAAGATTTTTCGCCGCGTTTTGAATTGAAAACAGAGTCTGTATTTTCCCAGTGTAATGGATATATGGGAGTACGTGCGGCACATCCTTTTTCTTTGATTCAGGAAAATCGGGGAATGTTTTTGTGCGGCGCTTTTAACCAGGCTTATGAGGATGAGGTGACGGAACTTGTGAATTGTCCGGACGTTACCTGGTTTGGACTTACGATTGATGGGGAAGAGATTCATCCAGAGGGAAGCAGAATGCTTTCCTGTACCAGAAGCTTTGACATCCACAGCGGAGAACTGCAGATGGTATATTTGTTTGAATTAAAATCTGGGGAAAAAGTACAGATTACCAACCGTCGTTTTGCATCTCAAGACAATATTCATCTGTTTGTTCAGGATTTCCAGATTAAATTCCTGGATAAAAGCCATAGAAAACTTTGTCTGAAAACGGGAATCAATGGACAGAAAACGAACAGTGGAGTTTCCCATTTTCGCAAGGTTGACTGCCGTGTCTATGAAAGAAAACAGATGGGAATCCGGGGCGAACTGGAAGACAATGCAGTCTTGGTACTCACAGAATGCAACGCCAGAATCGGAAATGTGGATCATATTGATTTTGGGCTGGGACGCAGATGTATTTATGAGACGATTTCCATGCTTCCGGATGAAAATGGAGAGGTGGTTCTGGAGAAAATTACTTATATCAGCCAGACGGATGATGAAAATTCCAGTAGGAATCGAAGCCAGATACTGACCTATGCAGCCAAGGAAGGGTATGACAAGCTGTTTGAGAGACACTCAGAAAAAATGCGCAGATTTTGGGAGAGAAGCACTCTGAAGATTGAAGGAATATCTCTGGAAGAGGAAGCGGCAATCTGTTTTGCCCAGTATCATATTCAGGGTATGACTCCGTGGCATACAAGCCACAGCAGTATAGCTGCCAAGGGACTGACTGGCGAGGGATATAAAGGTCATGTATTCTGGGACACGGAACTGTTTATTTTCCCTTCCTTACTTTTTACTTATCCGGAAATCGCCAGGAATCTTCTGGAATTCCGCTACCGTGGCCTGGAAGGAGCGAGAAAAAAAGCGAGAAGTTATGGTTTTGAAGGCGCAATGTTCCCGTGGGAGGCGGCAAAAACTGGCGAGGAAGAGACTCCTCTCTATGCTGCATTGAACATCTATACAGGAAAGGCCAATAAAGTCTGGTCTGGGATTAAGGAATATCATGTGACAGCGGATATTGTCTATGCTTTGAATCAATACTATGAAGTCACAAAAGATCAGAAATTCATGGATCGATACGGTTATGAGATTGCTTTTGAGGCTGCGCAGTTCTGGTATTCCTGCGCCAAATGGGATGATGATCATAAGAAATTCGGCATCTATGACATTATAGGACCCGATGAATATACGGAACATGTGGATAATAATGCCTACACCAATTACATGGCTGCATATTGTGTGAGAATTGCCGGAAAATATGCAAAAGACCTTCAAGGACGAAATCCAAAACTGTATCAGAGATTTAATCAGACTCTCGGCCTGGAAAAACGCAGAACCAATTGGGAGAACTTTCTAAGTCAGATCTATCTTCCGGTTCCAAATCAGGATGGAATCATACCCCAGGATGATACATTTTTGTCAAAACCTTGTCTGGATAATATAGAAAAATACAAAAAATCTCAGATTAAACAGGCTGTACTTCTGGATTATAGCCGGGATGAAGTGGTGAATATGCAGGTATTGAAACAGGCGGATGTGGTGATGCTGCTGAATCTGTTTCCACACATGGTGCCGGAAGAGCTGGTGCGCAAGAATGTACTTTTCTATGAGGCAAGAACAATTCATGACTCTTCTCTGAGTTATTGTGCCCATGCGCAGGCATGTGCGGCAATCGGGGCTATGGATCTGGCGGAAGATTTCTTTGAGAAGAGTCTGGTGATTGATCTGGATGATAATCCCTATGACACCACGGATGGTGTGCACTCTGCTTCCCTGGGCGGCGTGTGGAACTGTCTGGTGTTTGGATTTGCAGGAGTGCATTATGAAGGAGAGATCCTTTATCTGCAGCCCCATATACCTGCCCACTGGAAGTCCATGGAATTTCAGCTGAGAATTGCAGGTCAGACGGTACATTTCCAGATTACCGGTCAGAAAGTAAGACTGTCCTGTGAAGAAACATTGGAGACCCCAATTCATGTCAAAATTGAAGACCAGGAATACTCGTTTACCGGAGAGATGGAAATTTCGGTGGGTGAGACATTATGTGCATGAGAGGATAAGAAAATGAAAGCAGTTATTTTTGATTTGGATGGCGTTGTTGTAAATACTGCCAAGTATCACTATTTGGCATGGAAAAAACTGGCTGGTGATCTGGGATTTGATTTTGACATCCGCCACAATGAGAGGTTAAAGGGTGTCAGCCGTATGGAATCTCTGAACATCGTTCTGGAGGTAGGAGGTATCACTGGTTATTCCCAGGAACAGAAAGAGGAGTTAGCTGACCGGAAGAATCAATATTATCTGACTATGATTGAAAATCTGGATCAGTCAGAAATTCTTCCGGGAATCCCGGAATTTCTGGATAAGATTCGAAATGCAGGATACAAGACAGCTCTTGGATCGGCAAGTAAGAGCGGGGGAATGATTCTGAGAAAATTGGGCTTGGAATCCAAGTTTGATGTGATTGTGGATGGAAACCTGGTGGAAAAACCAAAGCCAGATCCAGAAGTCTTTGTAAAAGGAGCACAGCTTCTCAATATTCCCTGTGAGGAGTGTATTGTGGTGGAAGACGCGAAGGCGGGCGTAGAAGCAGCCCATGCCGGCCATATGAAATGTATTGGGATCGGTGATCCTATGATCTTAGGTGAGGCAGAAAAAGTTGTGAACAGCACAGAGGAACTGGTGACAGTGGATCTGGAACATATATAAAAAACAGTAAGAATTACCAGTTGAATGGCCGAAGGCAAAATGTCTTCGGCCATTTTGTTTCTTATTATGAAATTATCTGATAAAAATTAAAAATAACACAAGATTTAAGAATAAATTATGTGAAAATTGTATAGACTAAATTTTTAGATAAAATATTGATTGTTGAGAAAATATGTGATATGATTTTATAAAACAAAACAAAGATTCATAATATGAAACGAAATATTTTTTTGAAATTAATATAAAACTATGTTTCATAATATGAAACTGAAAGGAGGGCTTATGTATTTATCTAAAAGTGCAAAGGAAATTAAAGCTTCTGAGATCAGAAAAATGTTCAACAAATCGCTTAAATATTTTGATGTGATTAATTTTACTTTGGGAGAGCCGGATTTTACTGCATCTAAGAATATTGTGGAGGCAGGATGTAAAGCGATCATAGAAGGGTATACAAAATATTCTGAAAATGCGGGAATTTATCCGCTCAGAAAAGCGATTAGTTTAAATTTACAAAAAGAGTATGGAAGTTTTTATGATCCGGAGAAAGAAATTACAGTTACAACAGGTGCTATGGGTGCTTTATATTTAGCTTTGAAATCAATTTTGGATCCAGGTGATGAAGTAATTATTTGTGAACCATTTTGGACGAATTATTTACAACAAGTGAAAATGTGTGGCGGAATTCCAATACTTGTAACTTGTAAAGAAGAAAATGATTTCATGTTGGATATTCGAGACTTAAGGAAAAGTCTTACAGAAAAGACTAAAGTGATTATTTTGAATTCACCTAACAATCCGACAGGAAGTGTTTTAAATCAGGAGACATTAAATGGCATTGCGCAGATTGCCAGAGAGAGAGATTTGATTGTTTTGTCAGATGAAGTATATAAAGGAATTTTATATGATGGTGAAGAATATCATTCGATTGTTTCTTCGGAAAATATGAGAGAACGGACCGTAATTATTAACAGCTTTTCGAAAGAATATGCGATGACTGGATGGAGAGTTGGATATGCAGCAGGACCTGAGGAAATCATCGGAAGTATTACAAAATTGCAGGAAAATGTAGCGGCATGTGCAGCGATGCCATGTCAATATGCAGCATTAGAAGCACTTCAAGGGTCTTCAGACTACAAACAATATATGGTTAAACAATATAAGCAGAGAAGAGATGTAATTGTAGAGAGAATTAATAAAATTCCCGGAATGAGCTGCAGAAAGCCGAAAGGCACCTTTTATGCGTTTATAAATATTGAAGAGTTAGGTATGAAGTCTGAAGAATTTGCAAATCGATTATTGGAAAGCAAACAGGTAGTTGTGGTTCCTGGTACTGCCTTTGGTGATAGTGGAGAAGGATACATAAGAATATCCTATGCAACTTCCTTGGAAGTTATTGAGAAGGGGTTGAATAGGATAGAGGAATTTGTGAGAGAGTTGATTGCATGAAGAAAGAAATGAAAATTAATGGAGAACGTCTTTATCAGAATATAAAGACATTAGGGCAGATTGGGTATGTTCCAGAACATGGAACAACAAGAATGGCTTATTCCGATACATATGACCAGGGAAGAGATTATGTAAAAAAACTTATGGAACAAGCTGGGCTGGACACATCGATAGATTCTGTTGGAAATCTGACAGGAGTATTACAAGGGAAAAAAAGACAGAAGATTTCTATAGGTTCTCATATTGATACGGTTCCAGATGGAGGTATATATGATGGTGCATTGGGCGTTTTGGCTGGAATTGAGTTAGTACGTACATTGCAGGAGTATGATTATCAAAATCAACATGACATTGAAATTATTGCCTTTACAGAGGAAGAGGGAAACGTAATTGGTGGAACTTTTGGAAGTAAAGCTTTTGCGGGAGTCAGCCAGGAAAGGGATGTTTTAAGTAAATTATCTGATTATCATATGAAACCTGTAGATATACAAAATGCAAAAAGAAACCCACAGGACTATAAATGCTATTTGGAACTTCATATCGAACAAGGTGGGGTTTTAGAATCTGCGGGAGTTCCTATTGGAGTTGTAGAAGGAATTTTTGGAATTGCCAGATACAAAGTGAAAGTATCCGGAAAAGCGAATCATGCAGGAAGTACCCCTATGAATATGAGAGATGATGCTCTGGTGAAAACAAGCAAAATGATTTTAAGAATGGTTGAGATTGCGCAGCAAACGAATCCATCTATGACATGCACAATTGGAAAAATTGAAGTAAAACCGGGAGTTGTAAATGTGATACCAGGCGAGGTGGAATTCTGCATTGAGCTTCGGTGTCTGAATATGGATGATATTGAGAATGCAATTAAAGTATTTTCTGAAGAATTTTGTTCAGAGCAGGTTTGTATTGAGCGGTTTCTTTGGCAGAGAGAAACAAGAATGGATGAGAATTTGAAGGAAGTTCTATGTCAATGTTGTGAAAAACGAAGAATTCCTTTTATGAAAATTCCCAGTGGAGCTGGACATGATGCAATCAATATGGCTTTGTTTACGCCAACAGCAATGTTATTTATTCCAAGCATAGGAGGGATTAGTCACAGTATTTTAGAAAAAAGTGAAAAGGAGGATATTGAAAGAGGAACAAATTTATTTCTGGAAGCAGTTTTGAAAATAGATGCATAGTGGGTACATTCTTTTTGTTGCCATATTTATATATGGTAAATAATTAGGATACAAATTACGTATAAGAAGGTGAAAAAGTGAAAATTAAATTAATTAATCCCAATACTACATGGTCAATGACGGAAAGCATAGAGGAATGTGCGAAAAAGTATGCTCGTTCGGATACACAGGTTTATGCGGTTAGCCCAGATACAGGTGTAGATAGCATTGAATGTTATGTGGATGAATACCTGGCTGTTCCAGGGGTCTTAAAAGAGATTGTAAAAGGGGACCGAGAGGAAGAGGCAGATGCATTTATCATATCGTGTTTTGGAGATCCTGGACTTCAGGCAGCAAGGGAAATAACGGATAAGCCTGTTTTAGGAATTGCAGAGTCCGCTATTGCTGCCGCAAAGATGATAGCTCCGTATTTTTCTATTGTTTCAGTTTTAGATAGATCTAGAAAGGTGACGGAAGATGTAGTTTCCAATTATGGTGCAGAACAGTTTTGCCGTTCGATTCGTTCTACCGGATTGAGCGTCCTAGAATTTGGTTCAGATCCGGAAAAAGGGCTGAAAGCTTTAGAGAGAGAAAGTATCCGTGCAATCCAGGAAGATGGAGCAGAATGTATTTTGCTTGGCTGTGCAGGATTTGTCGATTTTGTAGAGAAATTAAGAATTCGGCTGGGAGTTCCGGTTTTAGATGGAATAATGCCGGCGGTGAAATTTGCAGAAGCGTTGGTAGATATGGGATTGAAGACTAGTAAAGTGAATACCTGGAAATATCCGGAACCCAAGGAGTACGTGGGATATCCATTTTGATGATTTGAGAAGGAGATGAAAATATGAAGAAAAAAATGATGGCAGTGTTTTTAAGCTGTGTTGTGTCAGCATCCATGTTATTAGCAGGTTGTACAACGGAAAGTCCTGCGGAATCCTCTCCAGCGGAGGAAAGTAGTGAGGCGGCAGCAGATACCTCTGAGTCAAAAGAGAGCAGTGAAAAGACGAAAACCTCCGCAGACGGAGATGTGTTGGTAGGCGTGAGCATCAACGCTTTGGATGCGATTAACAATCGTCAGGTATTTGAGATGATGCAGGAGAAAGTTGAGGCTGCAGGATATAAATGCATGGCTACGAATGCGAATGGTACCGCTGTACAGCAGTCTACAGATATCGAGAATATGGTACAGCAGGGCTGTGATGTGATTGTCGCTTTAAATGGAGACACTGATGGTTTAACCAATTCGGTAAAAGAAGCCGCGGAAAAGGGTGTTCATGTAATTAGTGTAGAATCTGGATATATTCCTGGTATTTCAGCATATTTTGCGAAAAATGACTTTGCGCTTGGTGCAGCAATGTACATGATGTTGGCAGGAGAGATGGGGTATGCTGGAGAGATTATAGCAACTGGCCACAATGAGCATCCGGCTATCCGTGCGAGAGTGAATGTTCAGGAGGCAATGCTGAAAGAATATACAAATATCAAATGCGTAAATCGGATTACTACAGGTTATCCGGGAACGACTGAATTAGCATATAACGGTGTGGAGAGTGCTTTACAGCAAAATCCGGATGTAGAGACAATTTGGTGCACTTTTGATTTGGAAGCTTTAGGGGCAGCTCAGGCGTGCGAGGCTTTAGGAAAGACAGATATTAAGATTGTAGGTGCAGATGGTGAAATTGATGTCCTTTATAAGATTCGCGACGGAGAGCAGATTATCGCAACTTCCGTAGCAGATTTGGAAGCTACTACTGATGATGTTGTTCAGACAATTGCAGACCTTATGTCAGGGGCTGATGTGGAAATGTTCCATGAAATGCCTTATATCATGATCACAAAAGATAATGTGGATGAATGGATTGAAAGTACCGAAGCATATCTCGAGGAAAACGGAGAGTGACAGTAGACGCAATCAAAAGATCGTGAAAACGATTACTTAGATGAATGTGGAGAATGATTCTCTGGAATCATTCTCCACATAAAAAGAAAGGAGCAACTTATGGCTGGACAGGAAATAGCAGTTCAAATGATGAATATCAGTAAATATTTTGGTGGAATCTGTGCGGTCCATAATGCGAATTTGGCAGTCAAAAAGGGGACGATTCACGCACTTCTAGGGGAAAATGGGGCAGGAAAATCCACACTAATGAAGATGCTATGCGGACTGTTAAAATGCGATGAGGGGCAGGTTTTTCTCTTTGGCCAGGAGATTAAGCTTAAGTCTATTATGGAGGCACAGGAAAAGAAACTGGCAATTGTACCCCAGGAGTTGGCGTTGGTGGAATATTTTACAGTGGCCGAAAATATTTTTCTCGGACGGGAACAATGTAACAAGGCGAAAATGATAGACCGGCGAAAAATGTTTGAGGAAACAGAAAAAGTCTTAAAAGAATTGAAGATCAGTTTGGATGCCAAAGCCAAAGTAAGCAGCCTGAGCGTTTCTCAAAAGCAGATGCTGGTAATTGCGAAAGTACTATCGTTGAATGCTGAAGTCATTATTATGGATGAGCCTACTGCAAGGTTGGGCGGACAGGAGATCAAAGACTTTTTGGAGTATATGAAATATTTGAAAAGTCAGGGAAAGACGATTATTTATATTTCTCATAAACTGGAAGAGATTTTTGAGATCTGTGACGAGATTACAGTTTTAAGAGATGGAGAAGTGATAGCAACTTATCCGGTTGCGGATATCACAGAGGAACAGTTAATCAAAGATATGGTAAACCGCAGTTCGGAAAGTCTGGACATTCAGAAAAAAGTGAAGAAATTGGGAGAACCGATTTTGAAGGCAGAGCACTTAAGCTGTGAAAAAATGGTTGAAGATGGCAGTTTTGTCTTACATAAAGGTGAAATCTTAGGTTTTTATGGATTAGTGGGTTCCGGGCGCACGGAAATGATACGTGCTTTGTTGGGAATTGATCCGTTAAAGAGTGGAACCATTATTTATAAAGGACAGGAAATACGTTTCAGGAATATTAGGGAGTCTATGAAAGCAGGTCTAGTACTGATTCCTGAGGAAAGAAGAAAACAGGGACTTGTTATGAACCTGTCGATTCGGAAAAATGCGTCATTGACTAAACTGGATTCTTTCAGCCGTCTGGGATTTGTGGAACAGAAGAAAGAAAAAGAAAGTGTTTTAAAATTAAAAGATAACCTGCAGTTGGCATGTGCCAGTATCGAGAATCCGGCAGGAAGCCTGAGCGGAGGAAATCAGCAAAAAGTCGTATTAGCAAAATTCATAGATATGCCGGTGGATGTCTATATTTTTGATGAGCCTACAAGAGGAATTGATGTTGGTGCAAAAAGTGAAATCTATTCTCTGATCGAACGGATTTCGGAAGATGGAGCGTCGGTGATTATTATATCTTCAGAGATACCGGAAGTACAGTCGATTTGTGACAGAATTGCCATTATGAAGGAAGGAAAGGTTGTGAAAACTTTACAGCCGGATGAATTCCGAGATGCCGAGACAATTTTGAAATATTCAATAGGAGGATAAGAGCATGGAGAAAGCAGTAATAAAAGATAAGAAAACAGGAATTTCGGAATATGCGATGAAATATGGAACAGTTTTATTCCTGATACTTATGTTAATCGTATTTTCCATATTACGGCCTACGACCTTTTTGAGTCTTGGCAATGTATTGACAATTTTGCGCCAAATTGTAATTTTAAGTATTCTGGGAGCTGGGTTAACGGTGGTCATGATTACAGGAAGAATTGACTTGACGATTGGTTATGCGGCCAGTTTTCTAGGAGTTGTAGCAGGAGCGTTAATGGTTCATTATGGTGTTCCTGTATGGATTACCGCAATCATTACTTTAGTGGTAGGGGCAGTGCTGGGAAGTTTGAGTGGTGTTGCTGTGGCTGTAATTGGAATTCCAGATTTTATTGCAACGTTGTCAATCGGATTTTTAATTTCCGGTGTCAATCAGGCGTACACAAAGGGACATCCGATTTCTGGTATGCCAGAAGAATTTGGTGTCTTTGGAGCGCAGTTCTTTATGGGTATTCCGACTTCTATTTTCTTTATGATTATTTTTCTTGCGATTGTTTTTGTTCTTCTGAATTATACAAAATTTGGAAGACATGTTTATGCGATCGGAGGAAATGAGGAAGCAACCATGATGTCCGGCGTAAACGTAAAGAAGAATCTGATCCTTTCCTATGTAGTAAGTGGGATTGGAGCAGCTCTTGCGGCATTAATCTTATCTTCGAGACTCGGGACAGCCCATCCGACAGCTGGAGATGATTATCTGATGGAGGCATTGGCAACGGTATATGTAGGAGGAACCGCATTTAAGAACGGTGAGTTTAATATTGCAGGAACTTTTGTGGGTGCAATGATTATCGGAGTGCTTACGAATGGTCTGACTCTGTGTAATGTACAGTATTACAATCAAGATATCGCAAAGGGTTTGGTGATTTTCTTAGCAGTTACCATCACATCGATTCAAAAAACACGTAAAAAATAAATGAGAAAAGGAGAGAAAAATATGAGCATTTTAATCAAAAACGGGACGGTTCTTACAGCGGAAAATGAATTCAGAGCAGATGTGCTTGTAGAAGGAGAAAAAATCACAGCGATCGGTGAAAATCTGAAAGTAGATGCAGAGAAAGTAATTGATGCGGAAGGAAAATATGTTTTTCCAGGAGGAATTGATCAGCATACCCATTTTGAAGCACTGTGTAATTCAGGGGATCGAGATACTGCTGGATATGAGACAACAAAAGCAGTCATTGTAGGCGGAACGACAACAATTATTGATTATGCTCCCCAAGATCCGGGATGTGGTCTGATTGAATCTGCATTACACAGAATTAATGTCCGTGCGAAAGGGAAGACTTGCGTAGACTTTGCATTACATTCATTGATTACAGAAGTGACTGATTCCATGTTTGAAGAGATTAAAGATTTGCCTAAATATGGAATTGCTAGCATTAAAGGATTCATGGCGTATATTGGCTCTCCTCTGCATGTGGATGACGGAACTTTGTATAAAGTAATGCAGGAGAGTAAGAAAGTCGGAGTGACAGTTTTCGTTCATGCAGAAAATGGTGAAATTATTAAGATGCTCCAGACAGAATGTGTAAAAGCAGGAAAGACGGAGCCGAAATATCACATTGTATCCAGACCTCCAATGGTAGAGACTGAAGCGACAAAAAGAGCAATTTATATTGCTGAGCAGACGGATACTCCCGTGTTCATTGTACACATTTCCTGTGCAGGGGCGAGAGATGCCGTAGCAGAAGCAAAAGCGAAAAAGCAGCGGATTTATGGAGAGACTTGTACGCAGTATCTGACTACAACAAAGGACAAGCTTGACAATCCAGATTTCAATGAGGCTGCAAAATATGTATGTTCTCCTGCCCTGCGTGGAGAGGAAGATCTAGAAGCTATGTGGGAAGGGCTTCGTGACGGTGTCTTAAGCGCGGTCGTATCCGATCACTGTGGTATCGATTTAAGAGAAATGAAACAGGAAGGAAGAGACAACTTTATGGATATTCCCAATGGCGCTCCAGGTGCAGCGGATCGTATCAATATGATTTGGACTAATGGGGTTGCCAAGAATAAAATTTCAAAACAGAAATTTGTAGAAGTGTGTGCAACCATGCCAGCGAAAATTAATGGCATTTACCCGAGAAAAGGAACTATTGCCGTGGGATCTGATGCAGATATTGTAGTATTTGATCCAAATTATCAAGGAACCGTTCGTCTGGAAGATAATCCAAATGGAGTGGATTATAATATTTATGAAGGACGCGAACAGATTGGACGGCCGGAAACAGTACTACTGCGTGGCAAAGTGGTAGTAGAAAATGCTGCTTTTGTGGGAGAATTAGGACAAGGAGAATTTATTCCCAGCGAACCATTTGCGTATTGTTATGAGGGGAGAAAATAGGGTTGAAAGATTTGTATAGTAGTTCGGCATATCAAAAAATATGCGAATATGGAATTATGCCATTGGTAACGTTGGATGATGCAAAAGATGCATTGCTTTTAGGGCAGGCGTTGACAGAATGTAATTTACCAGTGGTAGAGATTACCTTTCGTACAGATGCTGCGGCGGATGCGATCAAACTGTTAAAAGAAAAATACCCACAGTTATTGGTTGGAGCGGGAACAGTTTTAACACCGAAGATGGCTGAGATCGCAATCGATGCAGGAGCAGCTTTTGTGTTGGCTCCTGGAATTAATCCTGAGGTGGTTCAATATTGTCAAAGCAGAGAAATCTTACCGTTTCCTGGTTGCATGACTCCCAGTGATTTGGAATTGTCTGGCAGACTGAATTTGAAATGTGTGAAAATTTTTCCGTTTATTCCTATGGGAGGCGTGAAGATGTTAAAAGCAATATCTGCGCCGTTCCCGTCTATGAAATATCTGGTAACGGGAGGAATCAACAGCGAAAATCTTGCTGAGTGCTTAGCGTTTCCTAAAATTGTGGCATGCGGCGGAAGCTGGCTGATTAATCAGTCAGCGCTGAAGTCTGGAGATTTGAAAAAATTGAAGGATGATATCAATCAAGCGAAACACGAAAGGGATATAGCCGTACGTAGATGCTTTTAATTTATACCAGGTTCTATTGGTTGCTTTTCCAATTTGTGGTATAATAATATAGTATTTATTACAGTTTTATGAATAAAGAAAGAGAGAATATATGGCTACAGCAACAGTACAATCAATAGACCGGGCATTTGAAATTTTAGAAGCTTTGGGGAATAATCCTGAAGGGATGCTGGTAAAAGAACTTTCTGCACAGCTTGGATTGAATAAAAGCACAGTCAGCCGGATTTTGTCCACATTAGCAGAACATGGCTATGTAGAAAAAAATAAAAATAATTACTACCGAATAGGAATGAAAATGGTAGATTTGTGCAGTTTATATTTGAACAGTCTTCAGTTAAAAACAGAGGCTCTCCCTTTTTTGGAGGAACTTCGTGCACAGACTGGTATGATTATTCATTTGGGAACTATGAATGAAAATGAAGTAGTATATCTTGAAAAAATAAGTTCCTTTCAGAACATCCGTATGTATTCACAGATTGGAAAAAGGGCTTATATGCACAGTACCAGCTTGGGGAAGGCGATGCTTTCGTGTTTGAAAGAAAAAGACATCGAGATAATCATTAATCAGAAAGGCATGCCTGCAATAACAGAAAAAACTTGTACAGATTATGAAAAATTCCTCCAGGATTTAGCTTTGTGTAAACAAAGAGGGTATGCGATTGATGATGAAGAAAATGAGATGGGAGTTCGATGTGTGGCTGCACCGATTTTCGACTACAGAGGAAATGTAATTGCGGCGGTTAGCGCGACTGGTTTTTTAGATATGTTTCCAGAAGAGAAAATAGAAAAGATAGCAGAATATGTAAAGAAATGTGCGGGAAATATATCCAGAAGTATGGGATATCGTTAGCTTCTATTCTAGAAGTTAGCGTAATTTATTAAAACTTAGTTTTATAATATAAAACAAAAAAGAGAGGAGGTGAAGAATTTGGTTGATGTGGTAACATTTGGCGAGGCGATGGTAGTCTTTATTGCGTCGGAGGAAGGAAAATTTAAAGATGTCTCTCTGTATTCTAGAGGGCTAGCCGGAGCAGAACTGAATGTGGCGGTTGGACTTACCCGACTAGGTCATAAGGTAAAATATATTACAAGGCTTGGAAAGGATCCTTATGGTGAATACATTTTAGATTTTATTCATAAAGAGAATATTGATGACAGTGGAGTCTATTTGGATTCGCGATATCTTACGGGTTCTTACATAAAGTCAAAAGTGAAAATAGGAGATCCAGAAGTGTTTTATTTTCGACAAAATTCAGCTGCTTCACACATGGGGCCGAAAGATATTGAAAAAACAGATTTCGAGGACGCAAGAATTCTTCATGTCAGCGGAATTACTGCCGCATTATCTCCTAGCAGTCGAGATGCGTGTTATACGGCTATTAATAAGGCTAGAGAACGCAAAATGACGATTACCTTTGATCCTAATATTCGAAGAAATTTATGGAATACAGAGGAAGAAATGAAAGATGTTCTTAATAATATTGCAGTGCGTAGTGATATTATTCTTCCAGGAATTTCAGAAGGAAAATTTTTAACGGGACGAGAGAAAGTGGAAGATATTGCCGATTTTTATCTAGAAAGAGGAGGCAAAGCTGTAATTATAAAGTTAGGATCGACGGGAGCTTACTATAAAACATCAGAGAAAACGGAAAATTATGTAGAAGGTTTTTATGTGAGCCAGGTAGTCGACACGGTTGGTGCGGGTGACGCTTTTGCTTCTGGTTTTATAAGCGGGATTTTAGAAGGATTATCTATTGAGGATTCTGTAATGCGAGGAAATGCTTTGGGGGCAATTATCGTAACCTCTAAAACAGATAATGATGCACTTCCGACAAAATATGAATTGGAAGAATATATGGATCGTGTCCAGTTGCTGGCATGATACAAATGGGATTTGCTTTTCTTAGGAGATTGCAAATCCCATTTATTATACTACTTCATATTGAGACGTTGTCTCCGATACTGTGTTGGAGTCTGTCCTTTTTTCTGCTTGAAAAG
>ERZ1643247.1668-NODE-1668-length-19560-cov-4.813381_pt1 | contig 19560 bp, 16 predicted proteins | sample MGYA00579264_ERZ1643247 | MGnify/ENA primary metagenome ERZ1643247 (study PRJEB29033, sample SAMEA4952262) | chicken gut metagenome | biome: Broiler Chicken; feature: Gastrointestinal Tract; material: Caecum | place: Ireland | collected 2018 | study: Broiler... | reverse complement strand
CAAAGGCGCAAATACCGTACTGTTGACCCCGTTCATGGTGCAGACTGTGGTAATGACAGATGCCAAAACAAAGAACAGGATGAAAAAAGGAAAAATTCTCTTCAAGCTGTAATTGTTTTGTTCAATGCCGGCGGTATGTTTCATTTTATGGGTTTGATAAAATGCAAGTACTAAAGTAATCGGAATGATTGCCAGAGTACGTGTCAGTTTTACAATGGTTGCGATATCCAAGGTGTTTGCACCAGGATGCATACCATCCCATGCAGAAGCTGCTGCAGTGACAGAAGATGTGTCATTAACTGCTGTTCCTGCGAACAATCCAAATCCTTCGTTGCTCAACCCTAATATTCCGCCTAAAGACGGAAAAATCATAGCCGCCAGTACGTTAAAAAGAAAAATAACCGATATTGCCTGGGCAATTTCTTCATCGTTGGCACGTATGACAGGTGCTGTTGCAGCAATAGCAGAACCGCCGCAAATAGAAGAGCCAACCCCAATCAATACGGAGATATTACTGGGCATCTTCATCAAACGATACAAAATATAAGAAACAATCAGTGAGGTTGCGATGGTAGAGAGAATGATCGGCAAAGAAGAAGCGCCGACTTTTGCTATTTCAGAAAGATTCAGCCCAAATCCAAGCAAGATCACCGCATATTGGAGTATTTTTTTGGAAGTATACGCAATTCCAGGTTGACAGGTAGTCTTTTGTTTCCAGAAAAGAGTAAGTACCATACCAATTAAGATGGCAAATACGGGAGCGCCAACTACCGGCAGCATTTGACCCAAGAACCAACATGGAATGGCAATCAGAAAGCATAAGAGAAGACCAGGTATTTTTTCTGCTTGTTGAGACATATGAATCCTCCTTTTATTGATAAAACATACAACTGAATAATTGATGTCAGTATAACATAAATTTTCCATTTGTAAAAATGATAAATAATTATTTGACAATAATTTGAAATTATAGATAAAAAGCTCTTGCCAGTTTTGTGGGGCAAGAGTCTTCTATCTAATACAAAGAATGGTTAAGAGCAGATATGATAAATATGACACAGTTCTTCTAGGAGTTGTTTTTGCGTGAAATCGTTTCGGCAGACCAGATTGATTTCTCGAAATGTCTGAAAATGCTCAATGGGGATTACCTTTAGTTGTCCGTTGTGTTCTTCCGTAATACAGGTGGAGTGGGCGATAACAGAAACACCGAGATTGGATTGAACCAATTCTTTGATGGTTGATACGTTATCCATTTCCAGCATTACGTGAAAATTTTTTAGAGTTTCGCCACAACCAAATAAAAATGTTTCAAATAGGCGTCGTGTTCCAGCGCCTTGTGGACGGATAATTAAACGTTCTTTTTTTAATTCCGAAAGAGAAACACTGCTGCGATCTGCAAATGGATGTTTCGGAGAAACAATCAGGCAAAGATAATCGGTATCCAGTAAAATGGAGGTCAATCCTTCTTCTGCAATTTTTCCTTCTACAATGGCAATATCCACTTCATATGTTTTTAATTTATTGGAGATGGATGGAAGCGTGTCGGTTATAATCGTAATTTTGGTATCTGGATGCTGATTGCAGTATGTTGCAAGAATCCGTGGCACGATATTTTCTTCTGCAGAAGGAGTAATACCAATGACAAAGCGATGAACTCCATTGCGATACGCGTCAATGTCGTTTCGTAAATTATTATATAAAGCAATTTCTCGACGGGCATATTTCTCCAATATTTTGCCTTCGGGTGTCAGAATCATTCCTTTGGTATTTTTCAGAAAGATTTTGATGTTGTATTCTTGTTCCAATCCACGAATGTGTTGGCTGACAGCAGGCTGTGTCAGCGAAAGCATTCGGGCTGCCTTGGTGTAACTTTGTGCTTCAATCAAAGCCAGCAGCGTAGTGAGTTTTGCATCTATCATAAAAGAACTCCTCTTTATTAAAAAATTTTATATCTTGGGAAAATAATATAATTTGATATTATCATTCAACATTGATATAATCAAGTTAAATCATGTTAAGAAAGATGGGGTGAGTCTATGTTTTGGGAAGACTTGTTATTGTCCATCATAAAAGAATCGGAATTTGTGCTGCGATTGATTTTATCCTGTATATGCGGTGGTATTGTGGGATATGAAAGAAGTCGGAGGAAGAAAGAAGCAGGAATCCGTACACATATTATTGTTGCTTTAGGAGCTGCAATGATGATGATTGTATCAAAGTATGCGTTTTTTGATGTGTTGGCATATCGAGATTTGACGGTAGATGCATCCAGAATTGCGGCAAATGTGATTACTGGTATTTCTTTCTTGGGAGCAGGCGTCATTTTTGTACGCGGTATTTCGATACGCGGTTTAACAACGGCGGCTGGTATTTGGGCAACTGCTGGCGTTGGTTTGGCGATCGGCGGAGGGCTATATGTAGTTGGGATTGCAACAACGTTGTTGATTCTGTTGATTCAGGTAGTGCTCCATGATTGTTTGCGAAAATGGGATGGACCTGTGTATGGAACCATTTCCGTTACTTATGAAAATATGGACAACGGGATGGAATGGATCAAACAGGAATTAGAAATTCGCGACATTATGATTCATAATATTAAAATGGAACAAAATACAGCGGAACACCGAACTACGATTACCATGCAGGTTAGCGGTGAAAAGGATGCAACATGTTCGGACTTAGCAGAATATTTGGCACATCATCCCAATGTCCGAGGATTTAGCATATAAAAGAGAAGCAAAATCTTCGTTTTGAAATCTCAATACTATGTTGATTTGAAAGAGGAAACAGCAAAACTGCGATCCTTTGTTTTTCAAACAAAAGAACAGAGAATGGTGTCAATCAAATGAGAACAATCCAGATATACTGTTTTAATTTCTAAAATGCTGCTGAAAATCTGGTTGAGATTTAATTTATATGAAGCTTTGCGTCATGGAGGGATACGTTGTTTGATGGAATACACAAAATACAGGCAGCGGAATACAGTGGATAGCATCATTTTCTGTTTGAGATTTTGAAGGATATAGATGTTAGATTGAAAAGAATAGTGGGATGACGCAAAGATTTTTTTGTCCGGATATTCTCTGATAAATGTGTAAATGTGGTCTAACTTTCGAATTACTTTCTGTGATTCCAGATCATTGTTTATATTCCAGGTAAAAAACGGCTCCTCTAAAAGAAACGGAGCCGTTTTTTGATTGGGTTAATCCAATCATAACCACCGGCTAAGCCGGTGATCCTGATTCTTCCTGCGGAATTTTTATTCTGAAATTCCTTCTGCCATGACCGTTTTGGCATACGTATTGTCTACAAAGTCATCAAAGGGTACACGTGCGCTTAATTCACCGCCTTGTTCCATAATATCTTGGATCAATGTAAATCCTTCTTCGGAAAAGTCGGGGGTGGTTTTCCAAGTATCCTGTGCCTGATAACGAGCGATGATACTGGTCAGTGTTTCCAAATCGGAATCCTGAAATTGTGGCAGAATAACTTCGGCAATTTCTTCAGCAGAGTGTTCTGCAACCCAAATTTGACCGCGATAAATGGCGCGAGTGAAGGCTTCCATGACATCTGGATTCGCTTTCATATAGGAGTCGTTTGCCATATAGACTGTGTATGGTACGTATCCACTGGCTTCGCCTAAAGATGCAACGATATATCCGGCACCGCTATTTTGCAATGCAGTTGCCGTAGGTTCGAATTCTACCGTATAATCGCCGACATTACCGGTGAAAGCACCAGCTGTGGAAGTAAAGTCGATGTTATTGACAATATCCACATCAGTGAAAGGTTCCATGCCGTTTTGTCGAAGTATATATTCCAGTACCAATTCCGGCATGCCGCCCAGTCGACCGCCAATGACGGATTTTCCCTGTAGATCTGTCCATTGGAAATCGGGTTCTTCTGTGCGAGAAACCAAGAAATTTCCGGCTCGCTGGGTTAACTGCAGAAATGCTTTGGGATAGTTTTCTTTTCCTTCATTGTAAACATAAATACCTGCTTCTGTACCAAGTAATGCAATATCTGCCGAATCCGAGAGCAAAGCGGTCATGGATTTGTCGGCACCGTTACCAACGGAAACAGTAACATCCAGCCCTTCTTCTTCAAAAAAACCCATTTCTTGTGCAACATACTGAGGCGCATAAAATACGGAATGTACCACTTCATTCAGACGTACCGGTGTCAATTGGTTAGCGGTATCTTGCTGTGTGCAGCCGGCTGTAAAGCACAGTCCAACCAAAGCGCTGCATAGAATTGCTAATTTTCTTTTCATGGAATTCCTCCTTGCTGAGTCTCTGCCTTTTTCTCTATGATATGCTAGGAACAGAAAAATGAGGATTGTCTTTGGTTCTTTTTTTGTAAAAATTTTTTTCGGTCTTTGTCATACTTTTTTCAGTGTTTTGGTGTATAATAAAATGTATTATGGCGGTTTCTATGTTTTTGGAGAATCCGCTGGAGTTTTAGGAGGTCTATATGGCTGAAAAAATCATGTTGATTGATGGAAATAGTATTGTCAACCGCGCATTTTACGGCGTTCCGCTGTTGACGAATGCAGAAGGGCGTTATACCAATGCGGTTTATGGTTTTTTGAATATTTTGCTGAAACTGATGGAGGAAGAGGCACCACGGTATCTGGCGGTGGCGTTTGATTTGCATGCACCGACGTTTCGACATCAGATATTTACGGAATATAAGGGCACCAGAAAAGGGATGCCTGCAGAGCTGAGAGAGCAGATGCCGCTGCTCAAAGAACTATTAAGTGCGATGGGGATCGCAATGTATGAGCAGGAGGGTTATGAAGCGGATGATATTTTGGGAACATTATCTCTCAGAGCAGAAGAGATGGGGTTGATCCCTGTTGTGGTTTCTGGTGATCGGGATTTGCTGCAGTTGGCAGGAGAACGGCTGAAAGTCCGTATTCCAAAAACAAAAGGCGGGCGAACGGAGACGGAGGATTATTATGCAAAGGATGTTGTTGCGGCTTATGGTGTCACTCCAAAGGAATTTATTGATGTGAAAGCGTTAATGGGTGATACCTCTGACAATATCCCAGGAGTGCCGGGCATTGGAGAAAAGACGGCTGTGAAGATTATCCAGCAGTATCATAACTTAGACGAGGCGATTGCGCATGCTGCAAAGATTAAGCCAAAAAAGGCTTCAGAAAATCTGGAAGCATATCAGGAGCAGGCAAGGCTAAGCAAATACTTGGCAACCATTGTGCGAAATGTACCATTAAATATGGATCTAAAAGCAATGGAAGCAACAAATTTGTTTAACGCTGCAGCATATGAATTAGTAAAACGTCTGGAGTTCAAAAGTCTGTTTGACAGATTTGAGCGTGGAGAAAACACTCAGGAAGAAACATCGGTTGCGGCATTTGGTCATATTACAACAAAGGAAGAAGCAGAAGCGTATTTTTTGCACCTGCCGCAAAAGGAAACAGCGTATACTTTGCTGACAGAGGATGGTGTATGGAAAGGAATGGCAGTTTGTCAGCAAGAAGATACAGCGGTCTTTTTGGAGGTGACAGAGGCGTTGCCCCAGGAGGCTTTACTGGCATATGCAAAAGATTTCTTGCAGCAGGAGGCATATGATAAAATTGGACATGATGTAAAATCGGATATTCGGTTACTGGCACCATGGGGAATAACACGCATTGCTGCATCCTTTGATACGGCATTAGCGGCATATTTGCTGAATCCGACAGGCAATTCCTATGAATATGATGATTTAGCCAGAGATTTTCTGGATCAAGTATATCCATCTGCAGAAGAAGTTCTGGGAAAAGGACGGAACAAACGGTCATGGGAATCCTTGCCGGAAATAGAACGGGTGTCTTTTGCGGCTAGGCAGGCAGAAGTGGCATTTCGAGCGAAGCGCGTGATGGCAGAGAGATTGAAGGAAAATCAACAGGAATCGTTGTTTTATGACGTGGAAATGCCGCTGTTGTATGTATTGGCAGATATGGAAAGATATGGAATCAAAGTGGACAGAGAAGCATTACTGGCATATCAGCAGCAACTGGGTGAAAGCATAGAGGCAGTAACAAAAGAGATTTTTGCACTTTCCGGCGAGGTATTCAATCTGAATTCTCCAAAACAGCTGGGAGTGATTTTATTTGAGAAGATGGGACTGCAGGGCGGTAAAAAAACAAAGACAGGTTATTCTACGGCTGCGGATGTACTGGAAAAATTGAAAGGGGATCATCCCATTATAGAAAAGATTCTCTATTATCGCCAATTGGCGAAACTCAAAAGTACCTATGCGGACGGATTGTTGGCAGTGATGGATGAAAAGACGGATAAAATATACTCGACCTTCCATCAGACCATTACCGCAACCGGAAGAATCAGTTCCACAGAACCAAATCTGCAAAATATTCCGATTCGTTTGGAATTGGGGCGTCAGCTGCGAAAAGTATTTATTCCGACTTCAGAGGAGTATTGCTTTTTAGATGCGGATTATTCACAAATTGAACTGCGGGTGCTGGCACATATGGCAGGAGACGAAACATTGATCGATGCGTTCCGTCATCAACAGGATATTCATCGTTTGACGGCATCCCAGGTATTTCATGTGCCCTTTGAAGAAGTGACTCCGCTGCAAAGAAGCAATGCGAAGGCAGTAAACTTTGGAATTGTGTATGGAATTGGCTCATTCAGTTTGAGTCAAGATTTGGGAATAACCAGAAAAGAAGCGGAACAATATATCACGGCATATTTTGCAAAATATCCGAAGATTAAAGCATATTTGGATCGAACCGTTCAAGAAGCAACGGAACAGGGTTATGTTTCCACTATCTTCCATCGCAGAAGGGCAATGCCAGAGTTGCAAAGTGGAAATTTTGTGCAGCGTTCGTTTGGAGAACGAGTTGCGATGAATATGCCGATACAAGGCAGTGCGGCAGATATCATTAAAATTGCGATGGTAAAAGTCCATCATGCGTTGGAAACAGGCGGATATCGTTCTCGATTGATTCTACAGGTGCACGATGAATTGCTGATTGAAACGCATCGGGATGAGATAGAAGCAGTGACGAAAATTTTGAAAGAACATATGGAACAAGCGGTTGCCTTGTCTGTACCGTTAGATGTAGATATTCATATGGGGGATAATTGGCTGGATGCGAAATAAAGAGATGATAAAGAGGGATAGTATGAAAGTCATCGGTTTGACTGGCGGCACCGGCAGCGGGAAAAGCGTCGTAAGCCGCCTGCTGCAGGAAATGGGTGCGGTGATTGTGGATGCAGACAAAATCAGCCGGCAGATTGTGGAGGTGGATCAACCGGCTTATCGAGAAATTGTAAAGTATTTTGGAAAAGAGATTTTACAGGAGGATGGTACGATTTTTCGGCGAAAGCTGGGAGAGATTGTATTCCATGACAGCGAGAAACTGGCTTTTTTGAATCGCTGCACACATACATATATTGTAGCAAAAATGCAGGAGCAGATTGCCGCGGTAAAAGCAGAAGGCACGGCGAAATGCATTGTATTGGATGCACCTTTATTGTTTGAAGCGGGTTTGGAGCGCTTTTGCGATGCAGTTTGGGTGGTATATGCTGATGTAGATACTCGTGCAAAACGAATTATGGAACGGGATGGGGTATCATATGATCTTGCGCTTGCCAGAATTTCCAGTCAGAAAACGTGGGACGAGTACCGTGCATTGTCAGATATTGTACTGGACAACAGTCAAGATAGGAACCATTTGCAGGAGCAGTTGGCGATTGCATGGAAGACGATAGAATAAAAATAGGTGAAAAAATATGATTCGATTCTTGAAAAGATGGGTACAGACGTTGTTTTTGGTGTCTGTTGCGGCAGTAGTGGGATATTTTGTAGTATTGCCTAAAGTTGTACCGCTGGAATATGAAGAGTTTGTAGAAACTTATGCAGAACAGTATCATCTAGAACCGGCACTGGTGTATGCTGTTATTTTTTGTGAAAGCGGATTTCGTCCGAATGCAGTATCACCCGCCGGAGCAAAAGGATTGATGCAAATCGGGGATGATACGGCAATATGGGCAGCGCAGCAGATAGAAGGTATGCAGGAAGAACAGCTGGAGATTATGGATCCGAAGACGAATATCCAGATTGGATGCTGGTATTTGAGTTGGCTCTTTGAGAAATTCCATGGAAACTTGCAGACAGCGTTGGCAGGATATAATGCTGGACATAACCGTGTAGCGCAATGGTTGGCAGATGAGGAAAAAAGTAAGGATGGATTGACATTGGATGAGATTCCGTATGAAGAAACGGAGCAATATGTTGGAAAAGTGAAAATTATGAAAAAAATATATGCATGGAGATATCATGTATAGGGAGGCGGTGGTATGAAGAAGAAAATATGGGCTTTGATCATGGGTGCAATACTGATATTGACCGCTTGTGGAAATACACAAGGAGAAAATGATTTTTCTGTCACTACAGGAACGGATGCGCAAACCCAAAGCATGGGAGATGGATTGACGCTGTCTATGCGAGTACCGGAAACGCTGAATCCACTGCGGAATCGGGATACATCGGTAGATCGGATTTTGAAGCTGATGTTTTTGCCGTTCATTGGTCAGGATGACAATGGAAAACCAACTGCAGGAGTGGCAGAAAATTGGACGCTTTCCGAGGATGGTCTGACGCTTTCAGTTCAGTTGAAAGAAAATTTGACTTGGCATGACGGTACAGCGGTGACGGCAGATGATGTTGTCTTTTCTTTTGATACGATCGCTGCTTCAGCGGAAGATTCCGTTTATTATCCTGTATTGAATTATGTAGTTTCTTGTACAAAAACTGGAACTTATAGTGTAGCAATTCGGTTTCAAGAGTCTTTTAGCAGCAATCTTTCTGCACTCTATTTCCCGGTAATTCCAGCACATTATTACAGAGGACAAACAGAAGCAGGCAGTGCGGTCAATATGGCGCCAATTGGAAACGGACCTTACCGCATGGAGTCTTATACTATGGCATCTGTATTAACGCTGGTACCAAATGAACAATATTTCGGTACAGTGCCGTCCATTCCGCTGATTACCGTGAAAATTACTGCCAGTGCAGAAACGGATGATTATTCCTTTCGTCAAGGTATTTTGGATGCACTGGTGGCAGATATGGAGGACGCCGGAAGGTATATGACAGAAGACAGCCATACGAAGGGATATGCTTTTGATGCAGGGATATATGATTTTATTGGATTCCAGTTTCAAGATAGTTTATTTACAGATAGAAATTTGAGACAGGCAGTTGCGTACGTAGTGCCTAGAGCATATTTATTTGAAAGTGTATATTTGCAGTATGCAGATATGACCAATACGCCAATCAGCCCTAATTCATGGCTGTATGAAGAAAATGTTGCTCCGTATAACTATGATGCGGAAATGGCAGCAACGATGCTGAAAAATGCAGGTTGGACGGATGCAAATGCAGACGGTGTACTAGAACGGACGGATGAGAATGCAGTGACAACGGAACTGCGAATTACCATTTTGGTCAATGAAGAAAATGTAGCCAGAAAGCAGATTGCGGCTCGAATGGAAGAAGAATTGGAAGCTTTGGGATTTGCGGTGACAGTGGACACACAGCCCTATGAGAGTTATCGTGAAAAATGCTATGCAGGCGAGTTTGATATGATAGTTGGCGGCTGGCAGATGTCAGAGGTTTTGGATTTGTCAGCTTTTTTTGGAACCAATGGAGAACAGAACGTTATTGGATATTCCAATGAAGAAATTGACACATTATTGCAAGCAGCCAACCAGGCAGTTGGGGAAGGGCAGACATTGCTGGCGTACAGCAATTTACAGAAGAAGTTAGTGGAAGAGTTGCCTTATATTAGTTTGGCATATCGGCAAAATATTCTGTTGACCTCAGATGCTGTTGGCGGAGAGATTACGCCGAATCGAATTCATGTATACGAAGGTATCGAATATTGGACACTGCAAACGGACGTAAGATGATGGAGGCGGTAGATCGTGTCTGAATTCAGAAGAAATCCTTTTACAGGAGAATGGACATTATATGCGGAAAATAGAAAAAACAAACCGTATGAGTTTGCTTGGTCAAAACCTGAAAAGAAAAGCGAGAACAGATGTCCGTTTTGTATCGGTCATGAAAGTTGGACAACGCCTGCTGTTTATCAGGACGGGGCAGATGAACAATGGAATATTCGAGTGTTTCCGAATATGTATCCTGCGGTATGTATGGAGGATTTAGGAAGTCCAAAAGAAATTTTTTATGAGCAGGCAATAGGCGCAGGAAGACATGAAGTATTGGTAGATACACCGATACACGGCGAAACCATTGATATGTTTCCAAAAGAACGGTTGCTGTGTATTTTGCAGGTGCTGCGGATGCGGTACGAGAGTATACGTGCGGAAACAGATACATTGTATGTACAGATTTTCAAAAATTGTGGCGCAGAAGCAGGGATGAGTATTCAGCATTCCCATTGGCAGTTGGTGGGGTTACCCATTGTACCGGAAAGGATCCGAAAGATGATGTCCTTAGGGATACAGAAAGATAACTGCCGCTTTTGCAAGATGTTGGCATATGAAACAGAGGTTCAGCAGCGAATTGCGGCAGAGAATGACGCATTTCTTGCCATTGCGCCATATGCTTCTCGATATCCTTATGAGGTATGGATTTTACCGAAGCAACATCGGAGTACATTTGGAGAGCTAACGGAAGAAGAATTGTCAGCATTGGCGGAGATGTTGGGTTGGATTTTGCCAAAAGTGGCGAGACTACGTCAGGATGTGGGATATAATATCTGTATGATGGATGGTCCGAAGAATGGAGATTTTCATTGGCACTTGCAAATTTTGCCGCGAATTGGTGGGTTTGCAGGGTTTGAGAATGCGACAGATTGTTTTATCAACACTGTGCGTCCCGAAACTGCGGCAGCTTATTATCGCGGAAAAGTGGCAGCGGAGAAAAAAAGTTAAAAAATACGCAGAAACAGGGTTACATAGCATGAGAGAAGAAGTACAAAAGCATTGGATGTTCAGAGCTTTTGTGCTTTTTTTCAGAAAAAATTTTTAGAGATTGCTGCAAAAATGCAGAGAAAATGTAAAAACATATGAGAAATGATTTGACTATTTCACATATAAAAGCAATGTATGAATATGTGAAAAGACAGATACGTATCAACAAAAGACCAAGGGTTTTCAAAAAAGAAAATGCTTTGTCAATTTGTTATGATAGAAAGCAATGGAAAGTGTTATAAAAATATATCCAATTGAAAAAATAAGAAGTACATAGGATTCGGTGAAGAGAAAGCGGAGCGGATAAAAAAGGGGCAGCAATATAGAAAGGGTGTAAGAGGTTTTGGAGATGTTTCATTGAGCGAAAACAAATGATATCAGCTATGATTCATACTGCAACAAGAACTCGTTGCGCTCAGAAAATAGGTTCTTATTGTCATGTAACGAAAAATTTTTGCGAAAGAAAAAACACGGTAAAGGGATGGTCAATGTTTTGAACATTGTATCGTATTTTGGAAACAGCTATAATAAAAAATAGTTTTGGACGATTGTAGGCATATGTGAGAGGTGTGAGAAGAGTTTCGCGGTAGAATCGGTTTTTGTTTGATACAGATTGGAGATAAATTGGAAAATACATCACAAAAGAAGAGCAAGGAAACCGAAAAAATTCTCAATACCATGATGGTAATGAGGAAAATTGGCGGGAGGGAGGTGGCAGTATGCTGATCAACCAACAGCTGGCGGAGGAAATGACAAGGGAAATCAAAGGAATTGTACCATTTTACTTCAATATTATGGATGATACCGGTACGATATTAACTTGCACCGATCAAAAACGCAACGGAACCAAACACAAAGGTACTTTTCTGATGACAGCCCAGAATTTGGATGAATTGATTGTGGAGCAGGATAATCAATATCCGGGATGTACCATGGGCGTATTGTTCTCCATTCGGTTTGGTGGGAAGATTATTGGTTTTGTTGGAATTCGCGGGATGCCAGAAAAAATCATTGATTATGGCAGGATTATACAGAAAATGACAGAGCTGCTGGTATATGAAAAGTTTGAAAACTATCGTCAAGAAGCAAATGATCACGCCAATAATGTTTTGATTGAAAATATGATACAAGGAAATCAAGAAAATACGTTTTTTGATATGAGACAGGAACTGACCAAAAGAGGATTAGACTATAAAGGAAATTTTACGATTGCAATTATCAAATTCCAACCGCCTTCTGTATTGTCACAGGATTTGGACTTGGAACGCATTAAACAAAAAATTATGCGGCGTCAAATTCTGGATGATTTATCCAAGCGAAATATATTGGTATCTAATTATCCGGATTACAGTATTGTTGTATCAAATCAGAGTACAGAGGATTTATACCGTTTGCTGCAGTCTACAGAAAACTATGTTGTACATCAGTATAAAACGGGTTTGGTGGGAGCAATTTCCCGTGAAACATCCAGCAATAACCTTGCGAAGGCTTATATGGAAGCGAGTGCTATGATTCGGTTTTTATCAGAAGAGAATAAAAGGGGGATCTATCAATATCGCGCTTCAGAGCTTTCCTTTATATTAAAGCAAATTGTCCCTGCGCATAGTGAGAACCTTTGTCAGGAGGTATTCCAGCATTGCAGCCAGGAGGAGCGATATGAATTTGCAAATTTTATTATTGCTTATATGGATTGCGATGGGTCTTTGAAGCTGATGTCAGATCGTTATTTTTTACATAAAAACACCATACAGTATAAAATCAAAAAGATATATAAGAAAACAGGATATGATATGCGGCGGCTGCAGGATTTATTTGTTCTTTATATTGCAGCACTGCAAGAATAAAATGAGAGAAAGGGGCGCAGAATAAATTGCGCCCTTTTGTTATTCATAACAAAAAAAATAGTGGATTTTGATGTTCCATACTATAGTATTTACAAATTTGGTTTCTTATAATTGCATTATAGAGAGAAAAAGAGACAAAAACAAGAAAGGATGATGAAAAAGAGAGATTAGTTGCTGCGTGGATGAGTAGGAAAGGGAGGAATTTTACATGAAAAAGAAATGGATCGGCTTTACAAGTATGATGCTGACAGCGTCTATGCTTTTGGGCGGTTGTGGCGGAACTTCTTCACAAACAAGTGAAGGGGAAACAGGAGAACAGACTTTCACTTGTAGTTTGGGAACCGTTGCAGCAGAGACAAGCGTTCAGGTTGAAGCAGCAAGAATGTTTGCAGACAAGGTTTCTGAATACACGAATGGCACGGTAACCATCAATGTATTCCCTGCTGGACAGATTGGTTCAGACGAGTCGATGGCAGAGGACTTGGAAAGAGGAAACTTAGAATTTGCGTTCCTGAACCAAGGTTCCTGTGCTGGATTGGATCAGATGTTCGATTTTCATTATCTGCCATTCATTGCAAGGGATTATGAAGAAGCAGATCAACTTTTCTATGGCGATGGTGTTGTACCTACCACATTGAGAGAAACGTTTGAAAAACATAATATTACGTTGTTGGGTTGGTACGAAAATGAATATCGCGGAATTTCCAACTCTAAGCATGAGATTCATACAGTAGATGATTTGCAGGGGCTGAAAATCCGAGTTCCGGGTTCTGCTGCTATCAAAGCTTTCTTCGAAGAAGCCGGTGCTCAGACCGTTACAGTAGCGATGACAGAATTGTATACCGCATTACAGCAAGGTACCGTTGACGGTCAGGATAATGGGATTTTGATTACCCACGACAATAAATTGGAAGAAAAGAATCAGTACTATACCTATTTGAAACATGTGTATGCAATGAGTGGTATTTGCGCAAGTACAACCATTTGGGATCAGTTCTCGGAAGATCAGCAGAACGCCATTTTGCAGGCAGCTTCTGAAGTTCAGGATTGGGAAATCCAAGCAACCAGAGATCAGATCGATGAATATATCGCAGAAATGGAAGCAAATGGTGTTATTTTTACCGAATTGACCGATGAAGAATTAGATTCCTTTGTTGCTGTAGCAGATGCAGTATGGGAAGATATGAAAGAAATTTATGGCGCAGAAAAAATTGACGCGCTTCGTGCAGAAGTAGCAGCGGTACGTGGAGAATAAGAAGGGTTTTGTTTGTACTGCACGGGGAGCTTCTCTCCCTCCCCTGCAGTACCCTTTTTCCTTATAGGTGAAATGGAAAGGAGGAAATGGCGTGTATCAGAAATATGCTGGTTTTGAGAAAATACTCATGAAGTTTGAGAAATTTTTCGTAATGATTGCTTTTGTACTGATTTTTATTACAGTGGTGATACAAGTGGTGCAAAGAGCATTTAACTTGCCGATACCAGATACCAGTGATTTGAGTATTATCGCACAGAGTGTGTTCACCTTTATGTGCGTGGGTATGTTGGTAAATACACAAGGGCATATCACCATAGAAGTACACAAAATGATTAAGAATCGAGAATTCCTCTATATTGTGGAGATGATCAAAAATGTGGTGACCCTGATATTTGCGGGATTATTCATTTATTTGGGATATGATTTGGCAGCTTATGCAATTACAGGCGGCACTGCAACTATGGCAATGCGTATTCCCCTGTGGATTCCATATGGCGCCATGCTGATTGGTTTGATTTTTATGGTATTGCATACCATTGGGGAAATGATGCGTCTGCAGTACTGTAAAAAACATGATTTACCGTTTGCAGAAGAAGAAGACATAGAAAGTATGAGGTGATAGGGATATGGTACTGAGTATTATGATCATTTTACTGCTGGTACTTTTGGTTGTTGGTTTACCGGTTGGATTTACATTTGCCATGTCTGGTGCGATTGGCGCAATACTTTCTGGAATTAACTTGGGAACGATTTCATCTTCTGCTTATTATGCACTGACTTCTATTCCGCTTTTGGCGATTCCGCTGTTTATTTTGGCAGGCGAAATTATGAACCAGGGCAAATTGATTGACCGATTGGTAGACCTATGTGAACTGTTGCTGTTCTGGTTAAAGGGCAGGCTGGGACATGTAGCAATTGTAGCAAGTGCGTTTTTGGGCGCCATGACAGGCTCCTCTGTTGCTACTGTGGCAGCAATTAGCAGCAGTATGGGTAAGCGGATGCAAGAAAAAGGTTATGAAAGAGGATATGTAGCATCACTGACAGCAGCCAGTGGATTGCTGGGAGTATTGATTCCGCCGTCCATTCCTTTGATTGTATATGGTGCTGCTGTAGGCGCTTCTGTATCGGAATTGTTCTTGGCGACGATTATACCAGGAATTATTATGACGATTGTGTATATGCTGCTGCATAAGTCCATGCTGAAAAAAGTGCTGCGCCGAGATACAGAAGAAGGACAAAAAGAAGGTAGCAGCGGATATGATGCAGATTTGATGAAAACAGCAAAAAGATGTATTTTCCGAGCACTGCCTGCAGTGGTGATGCCTTTGATTATTTTGGGGGGTATCTATTCCGGATTGACTACACCGACAGAAGCAGCAGCGATCGCTGGTTTTTATGCACTGGCAGTTATCTTGATTGCAAGAGCGATTGGTCCAAGCCGTGTGCCTGCAATTTTCTTTACGGCAGCAAAAACAGCAGGCGGCATTATGTGTATCATTGCTTTTACCAGCATCTTTAATAAAATTATGACGTTGATGCAGGTGCCGCAAACGATCGCATCGGTAACGATTGGTTTGACAGACAATAAATATATCTTTTTGATTTTCGTAAATATTTTACTGTTTTTGGTAGGAATGTTTATGGAGACAAATGCAGCAGTATTGTTAATGTCTCCACTGCTGTATCCAACAGCAATTGCTATGGGCATTGATCCAATTCATTTTGGAATCATTTTGGTAACCAATATCGAAATCGGTTTGATTACACCACCTATGGCAGCCAATATTTATGTTTCGGCGAGAATCAACAGATCAAATTTGGTGGAAATGTGGCCGTATATCAGGAAGTTTTTGCTTGTTTCCATATTGGTTCTGTTGTTAATCACTTATGTGGAACCAATTTCGCTGTGGTGGAAGATGATCTAAAGAAAGGGGTTTTGGTATGAAAGGCAGAGTTGTTTCTATGACGGGCATTGAAGAAGTTACCATCAAGGAATTTGAAGTGCCAAAAGCAGAAAAAGGTCAAATTATTATGGAAGTGATCAAGAGTAATATTTGCGGATCGGATATCCATATGTGGGAAGGAAAACATATCTTCAAAAATCATGTGTTGGGGCATGAAATGGTAGGCAGAATTCATGAGCTGGGAGAAGGTGTTGTAACCGATTATGCAGGGCAGGAGGTGCATGTAGGAGATCGTATTTGCCCGGTTTATTATTTGACTTGCCTGAAGTGTGAAGCTTGCTTGGAAGGACATTTTAATGTTTGCACGCATGGCAGTGATTTTCAGGGGCAACTGGCAGATAAGTACCCGCATTTTACCGGAAGTTTTGCAACGCATTATGTGATCCAACCGAACCAGTATTTCTATAAAGTACCAGACAATATTCCGGATAATGTTGTGGCAGGCGCCAATTGTGGAATTTCCCAAATGCTGTATGCAATGGAAGGGGCAGGAGTAAAGCCCAATGATTTTGTAGTAGTACAAGGTATGGGTGGTCTGGGACTGTATACATCCGCAATCTGTGATGTGATGGGGGCAAATGTGATTGCGGTAGACGCAGTGGATGATCGTTTGGAAGAAGCAAAGGCATTTGGCGCAAAATACACCATTGATATGAAACAATTTCCTACCAAAGAAGAACGTTATGCGGAAATTACGAAGATTACAGGAAAGAAAGGTCCAGATATTGTTGTGGATGTTGCCGGTGTGCCGTCTGCTTTTGATGAAGCGGTGCGCATGGCAAAAATCGGCGGCACTATCGTAGAAATCGGGAATGTCAGCATAGAAGAAAGTCAATGCACCAGTGTCATTCCAGGGCTGATTGTCAGAAAATGTTTGACAATCAAAGGTGTGCTGCGGTATCAGCCATATTATTTGTATCGTACATTGCAGTTCCTTGCTAGATATCATGATACATATCCGTTTGATTCTTTGACAGATAAATGCTATAGCTTGGAAGAAACACAAGAGGCATTGCAAAAAGCTGCAAATAAAGAAGTCAAGAGAGCTATTATTGAACCCAATCAATAAAGGGGGCAGAATATGCAGGAAGAAAAAAGATTTGCCAGAAGGTCTCTTCTCTATGTGCCAGCCAGTTCACCCAAAAAGCTGGAGAAAGCGTTATCTATTGATGCAGATGGAATTATCATGGACTTGGAAGACGCCGTCAGCTTATCGGAAAAAGAACATGCACGAACCTTGGCAATGGCGTGGATTGGCAAATTAAAAGAAAGTGGAAAAGAAATACTGGTACGCATCAATGGCTTAGACAGCTTTCTGGGGGTTTTGGATTTGATCGCCATCGTAAAAGCTGTGCCGCATACCATTATCTTGCCGAAAGCAGATGTTAAAACAGTGGAAATGGCAGATATGCTCTTGAGCATGCTGGAAGCGGAGGAAGGATTGTCCAAAGGTACGATTGCTTTGGTTCCGCTGTTGGAAACGGCAGATGGTATTTTGTCTGCTTCTGATATTCTTGCGGCAGCAACAAGAATCAATGGAGTGCAGTTGGGAGCAGAAGACTTGACAAAAGAGCTTTCGATTCCGCGAACAACAGAAGGACAAGAGATTGCATTTGCCAGACAGATGTTGGTTTATGCAGCGCGTCAGGCAAATATCGATAGTTTCGATACGCCCTTTACAGGAATCCATGATGAGGCAGGCATGCGAACAGATGCGGAAAATGCAAAAAATATGGGATTTACGGGAAAGACCTGTATTTATCCGACACATGCGCTTTGGATCAATGAGATTTTCCGACCAAAGGCAGAAGAAGTGGCTTTTGCCAGAAGATTGGTAGAGGCATTCCGGCAGGCAGAGGAAGCGGGAAAAGGTGCATGCATGTTTGAAGGAAAAATGATTGATCGCCCCATCGCACAGCGGGCAGAAAAGATGATCGAAAAGGAAACGTTAATTGCTTTGGCAGAAAGAAAGGAGCGGATATAATATGCAGGAGTTTGAATACATCGCATCGTTGATAACAAGAGCGAAAAAAGCGCAGAAAATTGCGGAAAAATTTACACAGGAAGAAGTCAGAAGATATGCAGCGGCAGTTGGCTGGCTGGCATTGAACAGAGCGGAAGCCTGGGCGCAGATGCATTATGAAGAAACGCATATGGGGGATATTCCAAGTAAGATCAATCGGATTCAGGCAAGAGCAAGAGGCTTGATGCGTGATTTGAAAGATGCTAAGACGGTAGGCGTAATTGAAGTGGATGAGAAAAAGAAATTAATGAAAATTGGGAAACCGGCAGGTGTCGTAGGTGCATTGATTCCGACAACGGTACCGGAAACGGTTGTATTTATGGGAGCGATGAACGCAATGATGGGGCGAGATGCCATGATCTGCTCTCCGCATCCCAGAGCAAAAAAGACTACCATGCAGGTTGTAGAAGAAATTCGTGCGCTGTATCGTAATATCGGGATTCCGGATGATCTGTTGCTGTGCATAGAAGAACCTTCTATTACAAAGACCAATGAATTGATGGCACAGAGTGATTTGGTAGTAGCAACTGGTGGCGCCGCAATGGTAAAAGCAGCCTATTCTTCCGGTACTCCGGCGTATGGTGTAGGTGCAGGCAACGTTGTTGTTGTCATCGATGAAACGGCGGACTTGCAGGATGCTGCAGAAAAAATCAAAGCAGCGCAATTGAATGACTTGGCAATTGGCTGTTCTACGGAAAATGCTGTGGTGATCCAAAAGGATGTTTATGATAAAGCGATTCAGGAAATGGAAAAGACTGGTGCATATCTGTGTAATGCGGAAGAAAAGCAAAAATTGCAGGATGTCCTTTGGGTAAATGGTCATTTGAATGCAGATATCATTTGTCGTCCGGCATCTGAAATTGCGCAGGAAGCTGGGATTGATTTGCCAGAAGGAAAAACATGGATTCTGGTGGAAGAAACGGGATATGGAAAAGAATATCCGTTCTCCGGTGAGAAGTTATCCGTTGTCGTGACTGCATATCGCTACGATACGTTTGATGATGCGATTGCATTGGTAAATCATATTCAAGCATATTCTGGTGCAGGGCATTCTTGCGGAATTCATAGTAATGATGATGACAGAATTTTGAAATATGCGCTGGAAACATATACCAGTCGTGTAGCAGTTCGTATGACGGTTGGAATGTCTAATGCAGGAAACTGGAATAACGGTATGCCTTTTACTGTAAACTTAGGCTGCGGTACCTGGGGTGGAAATATTACTTCAGAGAATATTACATATAAAAACTATATCAATACGACTTGGGTAGCACGAGAAATCTTTGACTATGTGCCTCCTACAGATGAAGAACTTTTTGGTGAGGTAATGGGAAACTCAGAATGGTTTCAATAACATAAAGTGATCCATTGCAGACTTCTCTCTTTGAAACGTGCATAAGCTTGGCAAAAGCGGCAGGATGCTGAAAACAGCAACTGCCGCTTTTGTTGGATGCTTTAGCTTAACAAAACCCCTAGTTCTACTAGGGGTAAATAAAATACT
>ERZ1643247.1666-NODE-1666-length-19596-cov-32.283251_pt1 | contig 19596 bp, 19 predicted proteins | sample MGYA00579264_ERZ1643247 | MGnify/ENA primary metagenome ERZ1643247 (study PRJEB29033, sample SAMEA4952262) | chicken gut metagenome | biome: Broiler Chicken; feature: Gastrointestinal Tract; material: Caecum | place: Ireland | collected 2018 | study: Broiler... | reverse complement strand
TCCCTCAGTTCCCGGAAGAACCCTGTCATAAGTGCGCTGCACTCTTCTTCAAGCACCCCTGTGGTAAGCTCAGCCTGATGGTTGAATGCCTTGACATCCAGCAGATTCAAAACAGACCCCGCGCACCCCGCCTTAGGATTCATACAACCAACCACTACCCTTGTCACGCGCGACTGTATAATGGCTCCCGCGCACATCTGGCAGGGCTCCAGTGTCACATACAGCGTACACTCTTCAAGTCTCCAGTCGCCGAGCTTTTTGCTTGCCTTCCGGATCGCTGAGATCTCTGCATGGGCAAGAGGGCTCTTGTCCGTGTTCCTGCGGTTATAGCCCCTGCCTATGATTTTTCCGTCATAAACGATCACACAGCCGATGGGCGTCTCATCCAGCTTATAGGCTTTCTTTGCCTGCCGGATCGCTTCTCTCATATATTTTTCATCGATTTTTCTCTGCTCTGTGCTGAGATCAGTATTTTCTATAGACATAATTTTCCTTTCACGCTTCGTTCTTTTTCTCTCTCTTCCTGAATAAACTGGAATGAAAAGAGACAAGACCAGAGGTTATTATATTTTATGAATCCCGGAATTTTTTATCTGTATGAATATGAAAATTACAAGCGCAGCCGAAACGTAGGCTTTGTCAAAGTCTCACGACATTACCAGTCCTGCATCCTTCAGATTAATGCCAGAGGCATCCCTGTCAGAAGCGGCAGCACACTCAGTCTCTCTGCTTTCTGCTGCGAAGAGGATGCCATGATCATTTCACAGGTCGCGGACCTGCCGCCGTGCGGCAGGAATATCTCAGTCCGACTGTCCGTATCTGAAACACATTTTCCGGAAAGACGGTCTCTCCAGCAGATCGACGGATTTATCCTTCAGAATACTGACAGAGACGCGCCGCCTCTCTTCTGGATGGCTTCCTCGTTCTTTTTTGATATCAGACCTGAAATGATGCACCCGTCCGAACCGGCCCCGGCGCCTGAAGCAGACTCATCCGTACCGGAGAATACACCTGAGCCGGAAACTGTATCCGTGCCGGAATCAGCTGCCGAACCAGAGACTGCATTACAGACGGAAATCTCATCTGAAACAGCCCCCGATATCGAAGCAGAAACACCTGCTGGGCAGGCAGATGACATCACACCGGAACCCGCCCTGCAGTCCGCCGAGGCGAAGGACCTGCCTCAGGTCAAAAAGATCAGCCGTGAAGACCTTTCCCTGCTGCCGCGGAAATTCTGGCCGCTGGCCAACAACAGCTTTCTGCTGCACGGTTATCATAATTATAACCACCTTGCGCTCATCGAAGAAGACGGCAGAAGATGGCTCGGAGTCCCCGGTATATACGATACGCGCGAGGCCCGGGCAGCCGATCTGTTCGGCTTTCCACGGTTCACGCGCGCATATGTCTCAGTATTGGAGCTGACCGATGAAGAACGCAATGATACGGCAGACTTCGGTCACTGGTGCCGGTGCGTGGGAACTATATGATCCCGTTCATCTCCTGATACAGACGCTTTGCATAGCTGTCAGTCATACCGCACACATAATCTGTCACAAGCAGGAGGCGGAGATACAATTTCTCCGCTTCATTCTTTCCCTCTGCCTGCAGTCTGTACGCATTTTTGTAGTTGTCAGAGATAAAGGAAACCACGCGTCTGTCGATCGTATCCTGTCTGACGTCAGTATCGTAATAGAGAACAGCCCTGACCAGTTTATCCATAAGGTTGTCAAGAATAGCAGACTCCGCCACTTCCATCTTGTAGATCTCCATGGAAGAAAACACACGCCGGTATGCCATATCGCCCAGCAGCTCCATCAGTCTCTCCCCATAGGTTCCGTAAAACAGATCCTGTCCGAATGTCCCGGCCATGATACTGTCGTAGTTCGAAGTAAATCCGTATGTAGCACAGCTGATCAGGAATCCCTGAACACTTATGATCCAGTTCTTTACCGCATAGGATTCCGGGTTTCCGACCCCTTTCTTCAGCCCTCTCTCATAAAGCTGGCGCAGCTTTTCCAGCGGTTTGAACGGGGACTCCGGGCAGGCACGCTCAAGCGGCGCCAGTTCCCTCTCCAGTGTATAATATGAGATAAATCCCTTTACAAATGCATCCTCTATATCGGCTGTCTTATATGCCAGATCATCAGCCGCCTCCAGAATATAAGTCAGCGGATGCCTGTTATTTCCCGCTCCCGTTGCTTCGGTCACACGGCGGAAAACCGCTTCATCCGCAAGATAATACCCCATCTTTTTATCCTTGATATTTCCGCTGTCTCCACGGATCCCGGTAGACGGAACCGGATATTTGATAATGGTATTGAGCAGTGCATAGGTCAGATTCATGCCGTGCTCGTCTACCAGGTAATGCAGTTTTGTTACAAGCCGCAGAGCCTGGGCATTTCCTTCAAAATGATAGAAATCCTGCTTCATCTGTTCACTCAGCATATCTTCTACAGCCTGTCCTCTAAAAGACAGCTTAGACAGATTTCTGGCGAACCATTCACGGATCGCCACCTCGCCGAAATGACCGAAAGGCGGATTCCCTATGTCGTGGATCAGGCCCGCACACTCAAGTATATGCGAAATATCTTCCTTCATACGCGGGACAAATCCGGAATTCCTGCGGAATTTCAGAATATTTTCCCCGATATTCTGTCCAAGTGATTTCCCCAGAGAAGACACTTCCAGGGAATGAGTCAGTCTCGTCCTGATAAAATCACTCTTATCAAGAGGGAACACCTGCGTCTTGTCCTGCAGGCGGCGAAATGACGCGCTGCCGATGATCCTGTGATAATCCTTCTCAAACTCGCTCCTCAGATCCGCAGACTTCGCTCTTCCAGAACCTTCCCGCTCCCGCTTCGGGGACAACAGCGTTCTCCATTCCATCTTGCGTCTCCCCTTTCACATCTGTAGTGACAGTTCAGAGTTTTCTGTCAGTCGAGATAGATCGGCGGCTCATACGCCTTGCCAAGCAGAGCCTTTTTTCGTTCCTGAAGTCCCAGGAACGCCCATTCTGTCATATCTGTCCATTTATGGATCGTACGGTCGTATACCTGTACATACCCGATTCTTGTCGGATGCATCCGCACACTGTTGGACTGATATTCTCTCCCAGTGTAAGGATTTACTTCGCCGACCTCTCTGTCTTCCTCCGCGTCATCATGAGAAATGACCGGTTCAAAATCTTCTTTTTCATCTGCCGCGGATTTGGAAGAATACCGCTCTTCTGCCTGCTGCTCCTCATTTGCAGAACCGGCCGTGTTATCAGCGGCCGTATCTTCCCGGACTGTCTCTGTCGTCTTTGTCTCTTCAGAAGAATCCGCCGCGGCCGCCTCACGCTGCTTCCTCCGGAGGAAGATTCCGCCGGTATGGAAAAGAGATTTCTTCGGCTTTTCCAGCTCTTTTTTAATCTCTTCTACCGGTTCTCCGGCTTTTGCGTTTTCTTCCAGTTCGGACAGTTCTTCATGAATCTCATAGAGTTCTCCGATTGTCATATCACGCTCATCCGGGGCAACGTCCTCTCCGGAAGCATTCTCTTCTGACGCAGTCTCTGCAGCAGCCGGTTCCACTGTATTCTCTACAGCCGGATCCGCCGCCTGTACTCTTTCTTCTGACTCCTGAGCTTCCGCGGTCTCCCGCAGCGGCTCTTCTGACTGAATTTCTTCTGTCTGTATTTCTTCTGACTGTTTTTTCTCTACTGCGTCTGTTCTCGCGATTGCCGCTTTCTCAAGCGCTGCTGTGCTGCGATGCTGTGCCGGTGCTTCCGACATAATGCTCAAATGAAACGGGCAGTCAAGAATCGCCGCGATCATACGCATATCCTGCTCCTGAAAATTGTCCCTTCCAAGGCGCTGTGTCAGATTCTGTCTCGACATCTTCTTGCCGGTCCGGACTTCGATCAGCTCGGCAAGCTGTTTGATCGTCATTCCTTTTCTCCCCAGAATGATCTTGACCTGTTCACCAAATGTTAAATCTTCCATGGTTCTCCTCCTTATGTATTGCTTATATTCCCCAATGTTGCTGCCTGAAACCAGTTCAGCCCGCGCCATTCGCAAAGCCGCACTGTTACCTGAGATACTCTTCCAGCGTAATTCCCTGTTCCGTAATCTCTTTAGCCGCATCTTTCCCGACATAACGGTAATGCCAGGGTTCATAGATAATGCCGGTTATATCTGACTTCTCCGGCGGATACCGGAGTATAAATCCATACTCCCAGCAATGTTCCATCAGCCACTTCTGCTCATCGGTATCTCCCTGCCGGTCATCCAGGGCTTCATATTCTGTTGATATAATATCAACGGCAAGCCCTGTGGCATGCTCGCTTGTTCCCGGTAATGCAACTGAAGTGCTTGTCTCCTGATACGCCTGAAGCGGAGTCATTTTCTGATTCAGTCTGTTCTGCATAGATGCATTAAAGGTCTCAATCTGCTGGTCATAGGAACGATAGGCGGATGTAACATACATACTCAGCCCCTGAGTCGCCCCGTCATCCAGCATCTGCTTCAGATCTGTAATGATCCTGTCATCCACCGGATAGCCCGGCGATATCTCCGTCAGTTTTTCCGGTACATAGGATGCATCCAGCGGATGATCCTCATTCACAAGGATCAGCTGCCACCCGTCCTCATCTCCGGCAAGTGTCTCCGTGTTCTCCTCTACAGCCTTCTCTTTCTTTATCTGTTCTTTCAGTTCTTCATTTTCTGCTGTCAGCTCCGCTTCTTGTGCCGCAGCTTCCGCCTTATTCTGAGAAACGATATGATATGCGCCAAGGGATACTGCCAGCACTCCCACTGCCAGTCCCAGCGCAGCCCCTATACCGAAAGGCTTCATCTTATGTCTGTCAAAATCAAATTTTATCATAATGTCAACTCTGTATGTAATTCCGTATCTATATCCGCATCTGTGGAACATACCGCCATTTTGTAGGGTAATCCTTCGACGCAGTATTCGCAGTAGTAATAAGGTTCCGGGAATTCTGCCGGCTGTCTTACGAGAACCGGCGTATCATCCATGCGTATGCAGAAAGAATTTACAGGGAGAGCCATTCCCTTTCCCGTCGCTTTCATAAAGCTCTCTTTTAGCACCCAGTAACGGAAGAAAAGATCCGTCTTTTCTTCATCGCTTCCCGCCTCTTGAATCGATTCATACTCTTCCCGGCAGAAATAGCGCCTCGCGACATTCATTCTGAGCTGTCCTTTCTTCTCAACGTCACAGCCCACCCGGACTTTTCTGCCGTCCGTACATACCGCGCACATAACACACGTCCCGGAATGAGAAAAATTAAACACCGCCTCTTCCGGCAGACTGTATGCCGCCCGTATCTTATGCCACAGCGCCCACACGCCGACGCTCTGCGCTTTCTTTCTGTCCAGCCGGAGCGCATCTGCCTTTTTCTTTCGGAATTCTGGAACCATTCTGTAATATCTGTCATAACATTCCTTGTCCAAAAGCGGCGTGACATCCGCGATCCATGCTCTTACCATTTTCTATTCCTTCATATATCTGATTTCAAATGTCTCGATGGTAATCGGCTTATTAAACAGGGTTCCCTGTGCATAATCACATCCAAGTTCTTTTAAGACATTTAACTGATCCTGTGTCTCCACACCGGAAGCCTGAACAAATGCTCCGAGCTGACGGCAGATATCAATCACTGCCTGCGCAACGATGCGGCTGCGGGTATTTCCGACAATATTCGTGATCAGGCTCTTATCCAGTTTCAGACCGTCAAATTCCATCAGAGACAATATAGAGAAACTCGAATCTTTCGCTCCGAAATGATCCAAAATAACCCGTACATTTGCCTTGCGGATCTTGCTGCTGGTCTCTGCCAGCATCTCCTGATTCATGTCATTGCTGGATTCCGAGACTTCCACCTCAAGATACTCACATCTGACATGATATTTTTCGATCAGATGCATCATCTTATCAGCGATACTCTCCTGTTTGAGGGTTGCTCCGGCAAAATTTACCGCGATCGGTATAAGCGGTATTCCCTCCAGATCCCATCTGTGAAGCGTTTTACATACCTCTTCAAATACATACAGGTCAAGATAATGAGAGAGCCTGGTCTCTTCCAGAAGATTGATGTACCTTCCGGGATCCACGATTCCGAGATCCTTGTGGTGATATCTGACCACCGCCTCAGCCTCCGCCACACGTCCGGTAGCCGTATCTATCTTCGGGACAAGACAGACGATAAAGTTTCTGTGTTCCAGATCATCCAGAAGATCCTGTTTAATAATCGGCTCATGATGTCCTTTTTTGAGGTTCTTATAATATTTCTTCTTCTCCTCGCGCATCATGACTTCCGCCTTATTGACCAGCTTTTCTACATCAATGTCGACTTTTTCCCATGCATATCCCATGGATACAAGCCCGAGACTGATATTGTCAAGCTTGGTATGGGAAGCATAAACCTGCTTTGTAAAATTTTCATATGTGGTATTTTCAACCAGAACAAGATACTGATCTCCCGTAAGCCGGTAAACCTCGCCACTGTGGAAATATTCCTGCAGCACTTCACCTATGCGGGTGATCACTTCATCTCCATAGTCTCTGCCGAACTCTTTATTAAAATTCTTCAGTCCGTTGATATCAATAGAAAGAGCCCCCAGCGATTTGAGTTCGCCGCTCTTGACATTATCCAGATAATCCACCAGACTGTTTCTGTTCAAAAGACCTGTCAGATCATCATGATAGCTGAGATACTCCTGCTGTTTCTGCATCTTCTGCAGCGCGATTGCCTGAGGGATATACGGGAGAAGAGCTCTCATAAGATCCAGTGTACAACCGCCTCTATGTACGCCTGCAACTGCCAGGATAGCGGTCGTATCGTCACTGATCTGCCGGAAAACACTATAGCAGTCTGATGTAGTATCCGTGATTTCCGTCTTCATCCACTTCGGCTGTTCTTCCTCGGGAAGCAGTTTCAGACGGTCTCTCTGCCACTCTACATTTTCGGCACACCACTCATAGATCGTCTCGATATCCCCCTGTTCTTTCTCAATATAATAAGCGTACTCTGAATCGTAGTAATCACGCACGGTGCTCAAAACATCATTCATGATTTCTGCGATAGAACGCGGTTTATAGCTTTCACTCATCTCTTAATCTCCCCTGTCTTTCAGTTCACGTAAACATTTATGTTTACTACAAATATATCAAAATTTCTGTTTATCGCATATCACAAGGCATTTTTATTGTAGTATACGCTACCTGAAAATGCAAGATAAAACTGGGAAGAACCGGTCAGGCCCTTCGCCGCCGGTTCTTCATTCTCTATGAATTCTTCATTATGACACTCTCAACCACATCCGCTACGTGTTCACATGCATCAGCGCATCTCTCAAGGTAAATGTAAATATCTCGCCATGCGATAATACGAATCGGATTTTCTGATTCTGTATAGAGCCCTCTGATGCTCTCTATAAAGAGTTTATCCGACTTTTCTTCCAGATCATTGATACGTATTATAAGCTGTTTGAGCGTTTTGGAGCGCTTAAAATTCTTGAACTCAACGAGGAGATCTCTCACTGCATCGCAGCACTGAATCACAACATCCGTCATCTTCAGCGCATTCGGTTCGATGTCCTGTACATTATTCATATATACCCTCAGCATGACGTCCTCTACTTTGTCTGTCATATTGTCGATATTCTGGCTCAGGGAAACAATATCTTCACGCTCGATAGGCGGCAGAAACTCTTTTGCCAGATGGTCGAGCATCTCATGTTTCTTCGCGTCAGCGCTGTGTTCCACTTCATGGATGCTGTCAAGCTGCGCTTTCAGAGTGTCCGGCCTGAAGTTTTCAAGCGCCGCTTTCAGCATCTGCGCCGCCCTGCAGGAATCCTCCGCACATGCCACGAAGTTATCAAAATAAAACGAATCCTGTTTCTTTGCCACTGTTCTTTCCTCCTAAAATACAATAATAAATATCTTTGCAACAACAAAACTGATCAGCCCGCAGCCCGGGAATGTAAAGATCCAGGTCAGCATCATATCCTTTACAACGCCAAAGTTGATAGCTGACAGCCTCTTCACAGCGCCAACGCCCATGATCGCGCTTGTCTTTGTGTGAGTCGTAGATACCGGAATACCAAATACACTGGAGAGGAGCAGACACACCGCTCCTGCCAGATCTGCAGAAAACCCCTGGAACTTCTCCAGCTTCACCATATCCATTCCCACAGATTTTATAATCTTCTCTCCTCCGACACTTGTTCCCACTCCCATGACCGTACTGCACAGGAGCATAAGCCATACCGGGATAATCATCCCCTGCACACTGCTCTGTCCATTACAGAATGCAACGCCCAGAAACAGAACTCCGATAAATTTCTGTCCGTCCTGCGCACCGTGCATAAAACTCATAAAAGCCGCGCCGAAGATTTGTGCCACCGTAAAAAATCCGTTAGTCCTGCGTCTGTCCATGGCCGCGCAGATTATAGTAATAACCTTGCAGATTACCCAGCCCATGAAAAAACCGAGCGCGAGACTGAGCACAAGTCCGTAAAGCACCTTCACCCACTCGTTGAAATTGACGCCTCCGACACCGTTGTGTATGGCGATCGCAGCACCTGTAAGACCCGCGATCAGACTGTGGCTCTCACTCGTCGGTATGCCAAACACAGAAGCCGCCACACTATAGACTACGATTGAAAACAGCGCGGCGCAAAGCGCAATAAGCGCCTCGTCCGTCTGTCCGCCAAAGTCGACCATGTTGCTGATCGTCGATGCAACGGCGCTGTTGATATGAGTCATGACGAGCACCCCGAGAAAATTGAATACAGCGCTCATCATAATCGCCGTCCTGACTTTCAGACATCTTGTAGCGATGCATGTGGCAATCGCATTCGGCGCGTCCGTCCAGCCGTTTACAAATATTACTCCCAAAGTGAGCACTACCGTTACCATCAGTACAGGGTTGGAAAACACCTGCTGACAGAAACCTGCAAAAGAAACATCCATATCTTTCCCTCTTTGTTATATATTAAATTTCCGTATAATATCTGTCGCAGCATTCTTTATTTTACACAAAAAAACTGGCTTGTCTTCGCCAGATATTTTACGCAAAATTTACTTAAATATAACATTCGAGGTATTGCTGTGTCAATAACAGCTTATTTTCTTAGCAAAAATATAACGCCCATTCGCAAAGCCGCACTCCGTGCTTACTGCGGCTCCCGCCGCTTCTTTGTACGGTGTTTCCGGCTCCGTCCACAGTTCAGCCGCGCCATTCGCAAAGCCGCACTCCGTGCTTACTGCGGCTCCCGCCGCTTCTTTGCTCATATACGGGCGCTCACTCCATGAAAAAGGACAGGCGAAAAACCGTACAAGCACGGTTTTCTCTCCTGTCCTTCTTCATGGCTGAACTGTTATTATAAGTTCCACTTCTTGTCCTGGGCGACTCTTAGTCTGGTCATCGCGCGGGCAAGAGATGCCTGGGTATGATAATATTCCTGTATGCTCTGTTTCTGCCGCATCTGTTCCTCGGCCCGTTCCTGCTGCTCCTGCGCGCGGCGGACGTCGATGTCCTCCGGCTTCTCGGCAGTATCTACAAGCAGAGTCACACGGTTATTTACGATCTCTGCAAATCCGGTGCCTACAGCAAGGTCTCTCCACTCATCTTCTCCTGCGAGCTGGACCCTTGCAGTACCTACGGTAATGGCTATAACCATATTCTCATGGTTAGGCAGAACCCCTTTTTCTCCGTCGGGAGCCGGGATAATGAGCTTTTTACAGCGGCCCTCGTAAAAGACCTTATCACTTGCTATGATCTTCAGACCAAATGTATCCATTATGCATACACTCCTGTTCTATTCTGCGGTCTTACGCTTCTGCCGCTTCCGCTTTCGCTTTCTCGATCACATCATCGATTGTTCCCACATTAAAGAATGCAGATTCCGGATATTCGTCCATCTCGCCATCGATGATCATCTTAAAGCCGCGGATCGTCTCTTTCAGTGGTACATATTTTCCGGGAGTTCCTGTAAATGTCTCAGCTACAAAGAACGGCTGTGACAGGAATCTCTGGATTTTTCTCGCACGCATGACAGTCGCTTTATCCTCATCGGAAAGCTCTTCCATACCAAGGATTGCGATGATATCCTGCAGCTCTTTATATTTCTGAAGGATCGCGATAACCTTATTCGCTACTTCATAATGCTCTTCACCGACAATGTCCGCCTCAAGAATACGTGAACTGGACTCCAGCGGATCTACGGCCGGATAAATACCCTGCTCCACGATCTTTCTGGACAGAACGGTCGTCGCATCCAGATGGGCGAAAGTAGTCGCCGGTGCCGGGTCAGTCAGGTCATCAGCCGGCACATATACAGCCTGCACTGATGTAACAGAACCGTTCTTCGTGGAAGCGATACGCTCCTGCAGTTCACCCATCTCTGTTGCCAGCGTGGGCTGATATCCTACGGCTGACGGCATACGGCCGAGCAGCGCGGACACCTCGGAACCTGCCTGTGTGAAACGGAAAATATTATCGATGAACAGAAGCACGTTTCTATGCTCTTCATCACGGAAATACTCCGCCATCGTAAGTCCTGTCTCCGCCACACGCATACGCGCTCCAGGCGGCTCATTCATCTGTCCGAACACCAGGGCTGTTTTCTCAAGTACTCCCGATTCTTTCATTTCAGACCAGAGGTCATTACCCTCACGGGAACGCTCTCCGACTCCGGTAAAGATAGAATATCCACCGTGCTCAGTAGCGATGTTTCGTATCAGCTCCTGAATAAGCACTGTCTTACCGACTCCGGCTCCTCCGAAAAGTCCGATCTTACCGCCCTTTGCATACGGCGCCAGAAGGTCGATAACCTTGATTCCTGTCTCCAGGATCTCAACTACCGGGCTCTGATCCTCAAATGACGGCGGGTCTCTGTGGATCACCCATTTTTCAGAATTTTCAATGGCATCCCCGTCATCGATCGTCTCGCCGAGCACATTGAAAAGTCTTCCCAGCGTCTTCTCTCCGACAGGTACCTTAATGCCGTCTCCTGTGGCTGTAACTTCCATATCCTTATGAAGGCCCTCACTCGCTGCCAGCATCAGACAGCGCACCTCGTTGTTTCCAAGGTGCTGGGCAACTTCCATGATGCATTTTTTACCGTTATTCTCGACTTCAAGCGCATCTTTGATAAAGGGAAGTTCGCCGTCTTCAAATACTACGTCAACAACAGGCCCCATGACCTGTGTGATTCTTCCTTTATTCATAATCATTCTCACTTTCTTTTCAAAAGTATCTACCTACTTCTGCTGTGCCCTTGCACCTGCGCAGACTTCCGTGATCTCCTGTGTGATTGCCGCCTGTCGTGCCCTGTTATACACGATAGACAGGTCATGGATCAGGTCCTGCGCACTGTCCGTCGCCGATTTCATCGCCATCATACGGGCATTATGCTCACTTGCATACGCCTCTACAAGACATCCGTATATCATACCGGTCACATAGTTCGGCACAATGCTGTCCATCACTGCCTCTGCGGACGGATACAGCTCAATTGATTCACGATGCACATTAAGAGGCATCTTCATCTCATTGAACGAACTTCTTTCAAGCGGCAGAAGTTTCATCACTTCCGCATCCGACTGGACGGAATTTTCCATTCGGGTATATACAATATAGATCTCGTCCAGTTCGCCTTTTTCAAACTGCTCAAGCAGCACTCCGGAAATATCTCTGGCACGGTGCATCGTCGGCTTCTGTACGGTATACTGGAAATTTGTATCGATCTCCACACCGCGCTTCGCGAAATAATGCCGTCCCAGCTCTCCCACAATAAAGAGCTTATGAATTCCCGGCTTTGCCAGGATCTCTTCTTCCAGCTTGACAATATTGTGGTTATATGCACCCGCCAGTCCTTTATCGGCAGTGATCACGATAGAACCGATCTTCCGCTCTTCCTGAGGGATTTCCTCCCTCTGCATGAAATAATTATGTTCAAGCTCCGGCAGATGCCTTAAGATTCTTGAAATCTCGCCCTGAAGCGCGTAGAAATACGGCTCTGTGTCCGCCAGCTTTTTCTTCGCATGCGTCATCTTGGAAGAGGAGATCATATACATTGCATTTGTAATCTTCATCGTGTCTTTGACACTGTTGATACGGCTCTGTATCTCTCTGATATTTGGCATGTTATCACCTGCTCTTCTTGAATTCCTTTGCAGTCTCCACGATCTTTGCGATCAGCTCGTCAGACAGCACTTTCTTTTCTTCAATCTCCTGTCCGATCTCCGGATGTGCAGTATCGAAATATGTAAGCATATCTGACTGGAACTGCTTGATCTCCTTTTTGTTGATTCCCAGGAGTACTTTATGTGTCGCCGCGCAGAGAGTAATAACCTTCTCATGCAGTGACAGCGGATGATACAGCGGCTGCTTTAACAGCTCCATCAGACCGCTTCCGTATTCAAGCTGTTCTTTTGTCGCGGGATCCAGATCGGAACTGAACTGTGTAAACACTTCCATCTCTCTGTACTGCGCAAGATCGATACGGATACTGCCTGATGCTTTCTTCATCGCTTTGGTCTGTGCGGCACCACCTACACGGGATACGGAAAGACCTACATTGACAGCCGGTCTCATACCTGATGCGAAAAGTCCGCTTTCAAGGAATATCTGACCGTCGGTAATAGAGATTACGTTAGTCGGAATGTAAGCGGATACATCTCCCGCCTGCGTTTCAATAATCGGCAGTGCCGTAATGGAACCGCCGCCTTTCTCATCGCTCAGACGGCTGGAGCGCTCCAGCAGCCTTGAGTGGAGATAGAATACATCTCCCGGATATGCCTCACGTCCCGGAGAACGTCCGAGAAGAAGTGACAGCGCACGGTACGCAACCGCATGTTTGGACAGATCATCGTATACGATCAGCACATCTTTGCCCTGATACATAAAGTATTCGGCCATTGATGTTCCTGCATAAGGAGCAATATACTGCAGCGGTGCGCAGTCGCTTGCCGTGGAGGATACCACGATCGTATAGTCCATAGCGCCGTGTGTCTTCAGTGTATTTACAACTTTTGCCACTGTGGATGCTTTCTGTCCGATTGCGACGTAGACACAGATCACATCTTTACCTTTCTGGTTCAGGATCGTATCCATCGCAATAGATGTCTTTCCTGTCTGACGGTCTCCGATGATCAGCTCACGCTGTCCGCGGCCGATCGGGAACATTGCGTCGATAGACAGGATTCCTGTCTCCATCGGAACACTGACAGACTTTCTGTCAATAATTCCCGGAGCCTCCTGCTCGATCGGGCGGTAATCATCTGCTTTGATCTCGCCCTTTCCGTCAATTGCCTCTCCGAGTGCATTGACGACTCTTCCTATGTATGCTTCACCGACAGGTACGCCGGCTTTCTTTCCTGTACGGTACACCTTCGTGCCCTCACGGATTTCAGTATCACTTCCGAAAAGGATACATCCGATCTCATCTTTGCGGATATCCTGGACCATTCCCTTAAGCCCGGTCTCGAATGTGATGATTTCTCCGTACATGGCGTGATCGATTCCATAGATCGTAGCGATCCCGTCACCTACAGAGACGACAGTTCCGACTTCACTGTCTTTGCTCATTGTATCAAAATTCTCTATCTCTTCTCGGAGTATAGAGATAATCTCATCTGAGTTGATTGAACTCACCTTGTTCACCTCCAGGTTAAATTAAGAGTAAGACTTCTGATGCAGTCTTATTATCAGTGTCCGCCCAGAGTCTGCTTAAGTCTGTCCAGACGTCCTTTCATGCTCCAGTCATACTCGTCACTGCCCACGCGGAGAATAAATCCGCCCAGCAGACCCGCGTCATGCCGCACTTCGATCTGCGCTTTTTTGGCACCGTACTTTCTGCACAGGAAGCTTTCCATTCCCTTTTTCTGTTCTTCATCCGGCTCGACGGTACATGTCAGTACGGCATTGAGGACTTTATTCTCCTCATCCCGGCATTTATCATATGCGGCGAAGATTTCGCCCATAAGATCCATTCTCCGATACCTGCATGCCGTCTTCAGGAAGTTTCTCATATCTTCCGGAAACACTCTGTCTATAACCGCCATTTTCTTCTTCAGGGCGACTGTAGGATTCATAAACAGATCAGAAAGCTGCGGAACAGCGTCTAATATCTCGCGTGTCTTTCTCACACTCTCCTCGGGAATATTCAGCTCAAAAAGAACCGTTCCGTATGAGACCGCAGTAGAAGAACAGCGTATTTCTTTATTTGTCTGCATTGCCATCGCCCTCACCTGCTTCTTTCAAGAACTGATCATACAGGTCCCGGCTTCCCTTATCATCCGCATTGCCGCCAATGATCTTTGCCGCTGAAGCAGCAGCAAGCCCTGCGATCTGTGACTTCAGTTCTTTCATCGTCTGCTCACGCTCGACGCGCACATTCTCCTTCGCGGATTCGATCATAGTGTCTGCCTTCTCTCCCGCTTCATTTACAATACGGTCATACTCGGCTTTCGCACTCTTTCTTGCATCCTCTATAAGCTGTACAGATTCCTGTTTTGCTCCGCTTAACGCTGCCTCATATTCCTGTTTCAGCCTGTTGGCATCCGCCTGTGCCGCCTCTGCATTCTTAAATCCATCATCTATCATCTGTTTTCTCTTATCCATGATATTCATCACGGGACCGATGAGGAAATGTTTCAGCAAAAGATAAAGAACAACAAGGTTGATTATGGTCCAGACAAGGTTCAAGTCTATTGAAATCACCTTTGCAACCCACCTTTCATGTTATCGTCTCTAAATTCTGCCATTGTCATTACTGAAGAAGGATGATGATCAGAAGTCCGATGATGAAACCATAGATAGCTGTTGCCTCTGCAAGCGCACATCCGAGAATCAGGTTCTTGCTGATCTTGCCCTCTGCCTCAGGCTGTCTTGCGATTGCTTCTGTAGCTTTTCCTGTTGCAATACCAATACCTACACCTGCTCCAATACCTGTTAACACTGCAATACCTGCTCCGATAGCAATAATTGTTCCCATAATTTTAATCTCCTTTTTTCATATTGTTTAATGTGTTATGAATTACTTCTGCCGCCCCTGCTTTATCAGGGTTCAGCCTGTCCCGCCGTCTGCGGGCTACTCCATCTCCTCGGTCATAAACAGCGCTGTCAGGAATACGAATACATATGCCTGAAGCAGACCGTCGAAAATGTCAAAATAAAAACTTACCGGGATCGGTACGATCAGCGGCACAAAGAACTTAAGCAGTTCCAGCACCACAAATCCCGCCAGCATATTTCCGAAGAGTCGCATACAGAGCGACAGCGGCCGGATGACGATCTCCAGTACTGTGATAGGCGCCACCACCGGAATAGGCTGGGCAAAATGTTTCATCCAGTGAACTACCCCGTTCTTGCGGATGCCCGAAAATTCGATCAGGCACATACTCATAATAGCCAGAGCTGCCGTCACGTTCAGATCTTTTGTCGGCGGTTTAAAACCGCACAGCGGCGCAAGCGTATTCGCTGCTGCCAGATAGAGAAGTACCGTAATCAGATAAGGGCTGTATCTTCGGCTTTCTTTTCCGATAACCCCTTCAAAAAAGTTCTGTGCCCAGCTTATGCCCGCTTCCAGCGCGAGCTGTACTTTACCGGGATTTTCCACTCTGAGATTTCTCGTCAGGATAATAGACAGCAGAACAAGAACCGCCATGATGATCCATGTAACCACCACGGATTCGGAGATACCTCCCACGACCGGAAGAGTGAAGACTGTCTCACAGTTCAGTTCTTCCATCAATGTTTCTGTCAGATTTCCCGTATTGCTCCCTCCTTTGTCTGTTTACTTTATCTATATTAAACTGGCGCCGGGACTGCACATGTGCCGGATTTAGGCATAAAAAAAAGAGCTGTTCCCCTTTGAACCCCCCCTAAATCCATTTTCACTTTTCAGTTCCAGCTCATCGGAGCCGGAAAAAGAATATTTCATCCTTTCTCAGACACCTGCTTTCCTTCCGTTCTTTCTTATTAAATAGTAACTCCGGAAAGCTGACTAAATATTACGCCCCGAATCGAAATTTGTCAACATTTTCACAGAGTAACCCGCATGTCTTCCAAACGGTCAATTTTTACTTCATTTTGTCTTTTTTTCCAATATGCTCGAAATGAACTTTTATTGAATTTTCACGTGATTTTCGCGATTATCCGGCGCTCCGCAGAGTTTCTGTATCATTTTGTCTAAATTCACCGAAAAATCATTGATTATTTGTATGTTTCATACAATATCACATCTTTTCCCGGAATGTACAGCTATAAAAACAGCAATCCGGTATAAACCTTCCGGCGTTTGCGCTATAATATAGGAGAGGTGCATAAATGAACAGCAGAAAGCAATTAATATCAATATATTTTTCTTATAAATCCGACATCTTTTTCTTTGCGTGCGGCATTCTTATGTTCTGCAGCGAGATATGGAAACAGTTTACCCTTACCTTCGCCATCGGCGGAGGCAGCTATATCTGGTGGTATTTTCCATTCCAGCTCTGCAGCATTCCAATGTACATCCTGCTTGCTTATCCGTGGCTGCGCGGCAGCAGCGCGCGAAAAACTCTTCTAATGTTTCTTATGTGCTACTGCCTGCTTGGCGGAATTGCCGTCTTCGCCGATACCTCCGGTCTGCATTACCCGCTGAAGGCACTCACCGTCCACTCATATCTGTGGCATATTCTTCTTATTATATTGGGGATCACGGCAGGGATCACATACATCCGACTGCTCCGTTCAAATGAAAAAAAGGCGCTGTTCTCCCGCACTCTCATGACTGCGTTCCCACTGCGCCCTTTTGTATACAGCTCACTTCTTTATCTTTCCTGCTGCCTGATCGCCGAGTTTCTGAACCTCTCTCTGGACAGATTCGGTACGATCAACATGTTTTATATAAATCCTGATTACCAGATGCAGCAGATTATATTCCGCGATCTTATCCCTGTTATCGGAAATACAAACACAATTCTGCTCTATATCGCCTCAACAGTCTCCGGAGCCCTCATCCTCTTTCTGTTCTGGAAGCTGATCTCACGGCTTGTCCGCTGAGCCGCTCTTTTTTGACTTTCTCCGCGCAGCTCTCTTGCGTACCACGGCTTTCACATCATCCCCGTTCTCCGCAATCTCTCTCGCGATCTTCAGAAAATCTCTGTCCTTAGCTTTTCTGCGTGGGATAAATCTGCCGACAATCCTGCCTTTCCCGCGATTTTTAACAAAAAAGAAACCGATAACGGAAAATACGGATGCGCCGATAAAATTGACGATCAGATCCTGCATTGTATCGATCAGGCCGATATCCAGATATCCGCCGATCCCCAAATCCCGGCCATTTACCACCGTCTCCGTAATATTACTGATCACATAAGGCACATTGCGTCCTTCCGGATCCAGGGTTACGGAGCGGAGCGCATGGATAACCGTATCTTTCTGCATATCATATCCGAGCAGCTGGTCCATGCCGAACTCAAAGAACTCCCAGATCACACCGATCGTCATTGAGAAGCAGAACGCAACAATCGCTGTAAATAACGGCGACAGATTGAACACAATCTTCTCACTCCGGTTCAAAAGATCTACCATAGAAAAACCGATCGCTGCTGCAAGGAAACCGTTGATCGTATGCAGCACCGTATCCCAAAAAGGAAAGACCAGGTAGAACTCACTGATTTCCCCCAGAATCTCAGCCGCAAAAATAAAAACCAGAATAAAGATTTCCAGCGTTGTCGGAAGTTCCACTTTAAACGTAACCTGTACAAGACTGGGCATGACCAGTAACAACAGTGTCAGCCCACAAAAAAACACATTTTCATAATTTCTGTTCAGCAGCTGAAGAACCAGCATTACGATCACAAGAATCCGCAGCGTGAAATACACGATAAAGGAGCTCCTGTGCTCGCGGAGTTCCATATACAGCGCTTCACCCAGATTGCGCATACGTCCGCCTGTCCGTTTTCTGTTTTTCCGTTTTTCTTTGTCATTTTGCCTTATATCATTAGTATCACTGTTCTTTCTGTCCATATAACCGTCCTTTTCATCTCTTCAAAAAACGTATCGTGTATAGTATAACCACCCATTCAGAAATGGTCAATTCTTAATATTTTATGTAATTTTATTTATGTTTTCTGTAACTCACTTGCATATATTCCCTCAACCTAGTATAGTGAAGCCGCACACATATTAATTTACAGTTCACACACAAAAGAGGGGAATATGACAACAAAAAACAAAAGAAGATTATCAAGAAAAAGAAGAAGGCGCCGCGCGCTTCTTCTGCGGACCGCAGCTGTTCTGCTGCTCTTCGTGGTTCTCGCCGCGGCAGGAATATCCGCATACCTGTACACCCATCCGGTCAAGCTGAGGGATACGGTTATCAAACATGAGCTGATGACGCCGTTTGATCCGTGGGATAATGTAAAAGACCTGTATTTCGCCCACAAAAAGGATGTCCACATCCAGTCAGACGCTGATGTGGAAAAACTTGGGGATTACCCGGTCACTTATACATGCCGAGGGCACAAATATAAAGCCACTGTCAAAGTAGAAGACACAACGCCTCCTCAGCTGGAAGTAAAGCCTTATACAACAGATCTCGTAGAAAAGATCACACCGGAAATGTTCGTAAAAGAGGTCAGCGACTGTACCGAGACAACTGTACATTTTAAAGACCAGAAAGCATGGGATAAAGAAGGCACCTACGATGTACAGATTGCCGCTGTGGATACTTCCGGAAACGAAACGGTGAAAACAGCAGAACTGACCCGCAAAAAGGATGTCACGCCCCCTGTGGTACAGGGCGCCGACAATGTGGAAGTACTTCAGGGAAGAACGGTAGATTTCTCTGATGGCATCACGGTAACCGATGATATGGATCCCGACCCGAAGTTATCTGTCAATTCCGATCAGGTGGATTTTGCCACTCCGGGCACCTATGAAGTTAAATATACAACAAAAGACCGCTCCGGAAATGAAGAGACCACTATCCGTAAAGTCACAGTCAAAAAGGACCGGGACTATGACCGGAAAGTCGTCTATCTTACATTCGACGACGGCCCGTCCTCACACACGGACAAGATTCTTGACATCCTGAATAAATACAATGCGAAAGCCACTTTTTTCGTAACGGGGAACAACCAGAAGCATAATGATGTACTCAAGCGCATCGTCGACCAGGGAAGTGTTGTTGCCCTTCATACATATACACACGATTACGCAAAAGTCTACGCATCTGAAGAGGCATATTTCGACGATCTGCAGAAGATCTCGGATATGGTAAAAAAAGCCACCGGAGTCGAATCAAAACTGATCCGTTTTCCCGGCGGGTCAAGCAACACTGTCAGCGCACAGTACTGTCCCGGTCTTATGACAAAACTGACCAAGGACGTGCAGGAAAAAGGATACCAGTACTTCGACTGGAACTGTGATTCCACAGACGCCAGCGGGAACAATATCCCCGCAGAGACCCTTGTTAAAAATGCCACTTCCAGCACTGCCCAGCACATAAACATATTGATGCATGATACCGATGCAAAGGGCACGACCGTGGACGCTCTGCCGGATATCATCAAACATTACAGGAGCCAGGGCTATGCATTCGA
>ERZ1643247.1664-NODE-1664-length-19601-cov-4.978461_pt1 | contig 19601 bp, 15 predicted proteins | sample MGYA00579264_ERZ1643247 | MGnify/ENA primary metagenome ERZ1643247 (study PRJEB29033, sample SAMEA4952262) | chicken gut metagenome | biome: Broiler Chicken; feature: Gastrointestinal Tract; material: Caecum | place: Ireland | collected 2018 | study: Broiler... | reverse complement strand
TTTGGAGTATATTGACACCATGGGGTTTCGTGGCGAAGCATTGGCATCTATTGCAGCAGTGGCGCAAGTGGAGATGACAACAAAAACGAAAGAAGAAGATACGGGAACCTTTTTGGAGATCAGTGGTGGTGAAATCAAAACGATACAAGATGTGGCATGTACGGAAGGAACTACCGTTGTAGTGAAAAATCTGTTTTATAATGTTCCAGCAAGACGGAAATTCCTCAAAAAACCTGCCACAGAAAGTGGTTATGTTTCGGATTTGATCAACAAATTGGCACTGGGGCATCCGGAACTGTCATTTCATTATATCAATAACCATACGACCATATTGCACACGGCGGGTAATGGAGATCAAAAGGCATCTGTTTTTTATATATATGGAAAAGAGGCTGCAAATGCCATGATGGAAATTTCTTTTGCCAGAGGAGCATATCGGCTGAGCGGGTGGATTGGAAAACCGGAATTATCCAGAGGGAACCGAAATTATGAGAATTTGTTTATCAATGGAAGATTTATCAAAAATCGCATTGTATCTGCCGCTGTAGAAGAAGCCTACAAAACGCGTATTATGATCGGAAAGTTTCCGGTTTTTGTATTGAATCTAGAGATGGATCCTGCATTGGTCGATGTGAATGTACATCCTGCAAAGCTGGAAGTACGGTTCAAAGAGGATCACGAAGTATATGAATTTTTTTATGATGCGATAACGGCGGCATTTCAAAATAAGGTATTGATTCCAAAGACAGATTTGGGGCAAAAGAGTCCGCGAGAAAAACAACCAGAAGGCGAGCAGCAGGAATTTGCCTTGTGGATGCAGCAACGGGAAGCAGAGCAAAAGAATATTCTTGTGAATCAAGCGCAACAAATAAAGCAAAAGGAGCCAAAGGAAGAGACGAGTTACAGAAAATTGACTCAGATACCGGATGTCATACCGATGCCGGGAAGAGGAAAAAGTGTGGATGAGCTGTTACAACGTGGAAAACAAGAAAAGTCTGTTGTACGAGAAGATGCAGCAGCGTATCAAGTTACAGCGGACTTGCCGGCGGATTTTGTGTTCGATGGAATAACAGAAAATAAGAGAGTAGAAAAAGAAAAACCGCAGCATACCTTTTTCCGAAATTATCGGATTGTCGGTCAGATTTTTCGTACATATTGGTTGGTGGAACAGGGAGAGCGTCTGTATTTGATTGACCAGCATGCGGCGCATGAGCGTATTTTATATGAACAGTTGATGCGTCAATTCCGCACAGAACAGGTGATTTCACAAAGGCTGGTTTCACCAATGATGCTGCGTCTAACGCCTATGGAGATGCAAGTTATGCGTGAGAACATGGCTTTGTTAGAGCAGTTTGGCTTTGGCATTGAACAGTTTGGCGCGGATGCTTACGGATTATATGCGGTGCCTGTTTTGTTGAAAGAACCAAGCGGAACAGGCTTTTTTACAGAAATTTTAGATACGCTTTGTGATGGCAATCTTGAAAATGTATATGATGCAAAAATATTGGCTGTTGCGACGATGGCTTGCAAGGCTGCGGTGAAGGGGCAGGACAAGTTGAATGTTCAAGAAGCGGAGGCAATGATTTCACAATTATTGAAATTGGAAAATCCATTTACCTGTCCTCATGGCAGACCTACGATCATTGAAATGACAAAATATGAACTGGAGAAGAAATTCAAACGGATACAGAATTGAGGGATATCATGAAAAGACCGCTTGTGATCATCGGCGGACCGACAGCATGTGGGAAGACTGCCATGTCTATTTTACTGGCAAAAAAAATTGGCGGTGAAATTATATCTGCCGATTCCATGCAGGTGTACCGTTATATGGATATTGGAACAGCAAAAGTTACCTTGGAAGAAGCGGAGGGGATACCGCATTATTTGATTGATGAATTGGATCCGGATGAACCATATCATGTCATGATTTTTCAAAAAAAGGCAAAAGCTTATATGCAGCAGATTTGGGAAAGAGGAAACATTCCGATTGTTGTTGGCGGTACAGGATTTTATATCAATGCATTGCTATACGACAATACCTTTACGGAAACAGACGGAGATTCAGAATTTCGTCTGGCATGTTATCGCCAGGCGGAAGAAAATGGCGCAGAAAGTTTGTACCAAAAGCTATTGGAAGTGGATCCTGAGTATGCAGCAACGACACATGCCAATAATGTGAAACGGGTGACACGGGCATTGGAATATCATCATTTTACGGGAGAGAAATTTTCAAAGCATAATGCCGAACAAAAGCAAAAGGAATCTCCGTATCAGGCAGCTGTGATCCTTTTGACCATGGAACGTCAGCAATTGTATCAAAGAATTGAGCAGAGAGTAGATGAAATGATGAAAAACGGTTTGCTGGAAGAGGTTAAGGGGCTTTTGGAGCGCGGCTACGATGGCAGTCTGGTTTCTATGCAAGGATTGGGATATAAGGAATTTTTGCCGTACTTTGATGGAAAGATTTCTTTGGAAGAAGCTGTGGCAGAATTGAAAACAGGAACCAGACGATTTGCCAAACGTCAATTGACATGGTTTCGCAAACAAATAGAGGGACATTGGATTGATTTATCATTGACAGAACCAGAAACTGCATTGGTGGAAATGTTGGAATATATCCAATCAAAAGGGATTTTAATAGATGGTCAGCCGAAGGAGGCTTAATGCATGTGGACCGCACAATTCGGAGCGTATACCTTTTTTGAATTATTTTATGTCTTTGTGATGTATAGTTTTTTTGGTTGGGCACTGGAGTCTGTATTTGTGTCTGCTACAACAAAAGAATGGGTCAATCGTGGATTTATCAATGGTCCGTTTTGTCCCATTTATGGCGCGGGGGCGTTATTGCTGACGATACTCCTATCTCCGTTACAAGAGCATATCCTGTTGTTGTTTTTTGGCGGTTGTGTCATTGCAACTCTTGTGGAGTATGTGGTAGCGGTGATCTTGGAAAAATTGTTTCATGCATCTTGGTGGGATTATAGTAATAAGAAATGGAATATCAAAGGTCGGGTCTGTTTGTTGCGTTCGGTACAGTGGGGAGCGTTGACCGTTGTTGTGATCCGATGGATCCACCCTTTTGTGGAACGATGGATTGACCGGATTCCTCAGATGTTTGGAGAGATTGCTGGAACGGTTTTGATGTTGTATTTGATTGCGGATGCTGGCATTACCGTGCAACAAATTTTGCATTTGAATGAAAAACTGACACGTTTGGCAGAAGTGCGAGAAGAAATTCGAACAAAATTGGAATCCACCAAATTGTATGCGGCTAGACAGGATTTGGCAGAACGACTGGAAAAATTACCGGCAGCAGAATGGCTGCGGGAATGGAAAGCATGTATGGAAGAAAATTATGCAGATATGGAACAAATGCGACTAGAAGAACAACTCCGTGCAGAATATATACGCAATGAGATTCGCGAGAAACTAGAATATAAAATTCGTGCAGCGGAACAAGCAAATCGAGGGCAACGCCGCTTGATTCGGGCATTTCCCAAGATGCGCTCTCTACACTTTGATGCAGAGCTGCAAGAGCTGCGAATGCAGTTGGAAGAACGTAGAAAAAAACGGAAACATTCGAAAGGAGAAAAGAAAGAGCAATGAAAAAGCGGTGGCAGAGATGGATTGCTTTGGTTTTGTCAGGAATGCTTTGCTTGAGTATGATTGGATGTGGCAAAGACGAGACGACAGAAGAACAAAACAATCAAACAGAGCAGGGAACACTTCAGGAAACAACACCCGCAGAGTCGGAATTGGCTTCTGATGGGATAGGGACAGAAGAAAATGGAAGTGGGACAGAGACAGGCAGTATAACACCAGATATGCAGCCAGTGGCACAGGCAACAACATTGCAGGATGTCTGGCTGAATGCAAGCGGCGCGCCAACCCTAACCGCAAGCGCAGCAGTTTTGGTAGAACCGGAGACGGGTACCATTTTATTTGAAAAAAATATGAAAGAAAAAATGTATCCGGCCAGCATGACAAAAATTCTAACTGCGTTGGTTGTTATGGATTATTTCCAACCGAATGAGTTGATTACAGTTGGAACAGAAATCAATGAAGTCTCCTTGGATTCCAGTAAGGCAGGTCATGTGGTAGGAGAAACACTGACAATAGAAAATGCAATCCGTGGATTGATTATTCCTTCTGGGAATGATTCTGCAAATGTGTTGGCGGCGGCAACTGCAAGAAAGGCAGAAGGCGATGATACCATGTCCTTTGCCAGATGTGAAGCGGTTTTTACAGATATGATGAATCAAAAGGCTGCGGAATTGGGAGCTGTCAATACACACTTTAGTAATGCACATGGATATCATGATGAAAATCATTATACTTGTGCATATGATATGGCATTATTTTCTATTGCATTTATGCAAAATGAAACTTTAGCCCAAATTGCATCGGAGCAAAGTTTTTCCGGTGACGGCGCGAATGGGATGTTTGCCAATGATACGACGGTTACAACACAGGAGTATCATTGGATTAGCCATAATTTGCTGATTACAGATAATGAATATCAATATGCATATGCAAATGGTATCAAAACTGGGTTTACTGATGAAGCAGGAGAGTGTCTTGCGGCATCCGCAGAAAAGGATGGAACACAACTGATTTCTGTAATTTTTCATACAGAAGATCCCGCACGATGGCAGGAGAGTACAAGTTTGCTTGAATATGGATTTAATCAGTACGCACGTGTGGAATTGACAGCAGCAGGTGCCACCATCCAGGAGATTCCTTTGACTAAGCATAATAAAAACCAAGGAGATACCATTGCATTGGTATCTCCAGATGCGATGGTAGCATATTTACCGACGAATGCGGTAAATGATGTAACAATGTCAGTAGAAATTATGGATGCGTATCGAGTGGAAGAAAAAGATGGTACTGTGAAGGTGAAAGCACCTATAGCAAAGGGGGACGCAGTGGCAACCGTGACCTACACGGTTAATGGTACCGTTGTGGCACAAAAAACAGCTTATGCAGGTGCAGATATTGAAAAAGGTACAATTTTCAATACGATCCAGTATTTCTTTCAGTCTCTGTTTGCAAACTTGTTTTCTCTGAGAGGTTTGATTACACTTTTCGTAGTTCTGGTAATATTGGCAGGAATTTACTTGATTTTGCGTCGGATGCGGTATGGAAGACATCATAGAAGAAATGCATATACATTCAAAAGTCAATCTAGGCGCAGACGAAGAAGATGGAAGTGACTGTCCATCGTTTTGTGTAAACGATATGGCATGAGAATCAAAATGGAATAGCGTGTGTGATGTGAAAAATCCTGATTTTGCGTTTGTAGAATCAGGATTTTTTTATGATGTAATCAAATGGACGGAGGCGGATAATGGAATGAAATGATACAATCAAGGAAAATCGTTTGAAATAAGCAAATCAAAGGAAAAAAGAAATCCGACAATATCAGTTATGATTGGATGCTCTTGCTGTTGTCATTTTATCAGAATTCTCGTGAAGTCTGTGGAACTCATCAAAAAATATAGCGGAAAATTTCGCCTGAAATGTGATACTGGAAAGGTTGTATGATATACGGGAGGAGAATAAATAAACGAAAAAACCGCTGGGTTTACCAGCGGCAAAAAGATTTGCTTATTCGAAAAGAAATAGCAGAAAGTCTGTGCGGAAGGAATTTGTCATGGTACAGAAGGTTTGAACGGAATCAAAAAAAAAGAACAAAAGAAATGCAATTTCTGTTTCTTACTGTTTTCATTGCAATTCTATTCATATGTAAATCCCGATACCTGTTCCGTAAATTCGCACAGCACTTGGTATAGTTTATCGGAAATCTCTCAATAATTGGGGTTGGATTTCATTGCCTGCAATGTTCTGTCCAGCAGTTGGTCTAATTCCCATCCAAGTTGTTCTGCCCCGCGGCGGATGATATCACGGTTGCAGCCGGCAGCAAACGATTTATCTTTGAATTTCTTTTTTAAAGACTTCAATTCCATATCCTGCACGCTTTTGGATGGACGCATTAAGGCTGCAGCGCCAATTAAGCCAGTCAGTTCGTCCGTGGCAAAGAGGATCTTTTCCATCTCGTGTGTCGGCTCCACATCAGAACAGATACCATATCCGTGGCTTGCAACAGCATGAATCAGTTTTTCATCCAAGTCCAGATTTTTCATGATTTCTTGGCATTTTACACAATGTTCGTCCGGATACAGTTCGAAATCCAAATCATGCAATAGTCCGACAATACCCCAGAAATCTTCTTCATCGCCATAACCTAATTCTTTGGCAAAATAGCGCATCACGCATTCTACGGTTTCACCATGCTGAATGTGAAACGGTTCCTTGTTGTATTCTTTCAATAAAGCATATGCTTCATCTCTGGTCAGTTGTTTTGACATAAAAATCCCTCTTTTCTGAAAAAATGTACACCTATTCATACATTATAATCAACATTGGATGAAAAAGCAATCTTTTTTCTTTCCTGCCATCTGATATGTTGCGTCAGAAGAAAGAGGGGTTAGAGAAGAAAGCGATTATCCATTTCCTGTTTTGACAGAAATTATGCTTCCTTTGAAATATGTAACAAATGAGATCTGGATTCCCATTTATACTAAGCAGTTCGTCTATGGTTTTATATGCAGACATGGTAAAGTGTATTGCTTTTTCACTCGAAAGCAGGTACAATAAAGCAAAACACAAATTCGTGTAAAGTGCAGGAAAGAGAGGGCTATGGATATGGATGTAACCAGTTTCGGGATTGATCACAATTTGCTTTTGAGAGGAATTTATGTTTCTCGTAAGGATGTGATTGGCACAGAAATCCTGACAACCTTTGATATTAGAATGAAAGAACCCAATCGAGAGATGGTGATGGATACTTCCGTTATGCATACACTGGAACACTTAATGGCAACATTTTTTCGGGGACATACCGCGTGGGCTGATCGTACCATTTATGTAGGACCGATGGGCTGCAGAACAGGAATGTATGTGATTTTCAAAGGCGATTTGGAACCGCAGGATATTTTAGGGGCAATGCGGGAATGCTATCGCGAAATGTCTGAGTTTTGCGGAGAGATTCCAGCAGCAAAAGCGGAAATGTGCGGAAACTATTTAGATCATAATTTGGATATTACGAAAATAGAGTGTAGAAAGTTTTTGCAGGAAGTATTGGACTGTATAGAACCATCTCAAATGGTATATCCAAGGCAGCAGCAAGAATGATTGGAAAAAGAGGAAAGAGCAAAAGCTCTTTCCTCTTTTTCTTGGAGAAGATATTGTGTGTGGATGGTCATGGTTATCTTCTGCGGCAATTGTTTCGACAATTGTTGTTGCAGTTGTTTCCGCAGTTGTTGTTGCAGTTTTTATTACAATTGTTGTTGCAGCTATTGTTGCAGTTGTTGCTACAATTGTTATTGCAATTATTGTTGCAGTCATTGTCGCAAGAATTGTTACATGAATTGGTTCCGCAGCCGCAGGGATTGCATGTGCAGCTGGGATTGCCAAATGTTTCACCAAAGCCGCAGCAGGAGCGAGGCGCTGTGGTAGGAGAGAACAAATCCAGCGGGAAGGGGAATGATTCAAAATTCTGGCAAGGATCTACGCAGTTATTGGAAATGGATGTGCATTGTTCTGGTACACATCTGCCCAAAGACTGTACCACCATGTTAACTGTACGGAACAATTTGATGATGGTGAACAGACCCAGTGTGACATTAACGGCAATTGGTGCACCCATGGAAGCATCGCCATCACAGCAGTTGCAAGAATTGCATCCGCAGGAGTTGCATCCGCAGGAATTGCAGCCACAGCAGGAGTTACAACCACAACCGCAGCCGGGATATTTCAATTCAGCCGCCAAACCAACGATTTTCCCTTCTGCAACGGCAAACGGACCGCCATGGGAGTTGCCGCAGCAATCGTACAAATCTGTAGCAGTGGTAACATCCGATTCTGTAGAGCCGAAAAGTGTTACTTTTAAGTTGTAGGAACTGGTTGCATCAATACAGCCGATAGGGCATCCATCTGCACGGCGGAATTCCAGTGTATATTCACTGACATAACGCAGTTCCAGATCCCAGCAGCCTTCCTGCAAATTGCTGGGGCACTTGCGCAAAATATCAATTCTGGTCAATTCCGGATTATGCAGGGTAACACTGGCAGCGTTTACAGGCGGGATAATGATATCGCCCTCACACAGCATATCACCGCAGTTTCCCATATTACCGCAGGCGGTTCTTGCAGGTCCCAAAATATCCGGACTCAGACATTTTTGTACGCGGCATTGATCGAATACTTTCTGTGCAATAATGCATACTTCGCCGCGGTCAGAACCATTACTTCCACAAGAACAGTTACAGTTTCTGGCATTGATATCTACTGTGTTTTCAAATTCAAAAGCTCCCATAAGACAGCCTCCTTTAAAATTGATTTGGAATTCTTTTATATACTATGTCAGGAGGGGAAATGGGTGCGTATACGAAAATAAAAAGAAAAGGAATTCGGAAAAGACACATAAAAAAAGAACTGCCTGTTATACAAACAGTTCTTGCAGTGAATTTGCAGAAGAAATGTTATTTGGATTCCTTGGAACGATTCGCAGCTTCTTTTGTCTGAATTTCACGCTCGGAACGATACCGAGACATCAAACCATGGAATAAGTCCATTGCAGTTGGTGGGGTGAAGCTGATGGCATTGGCACCTGCCTGAATGGTTCTTGAGATGCTTTCCCGTGTGGGACCGCCAGTGGCAATAATGGGGATGGTCGGATTTTTTTCTCGAATTTTTGCCACTACTTCTGGTGTTCTGGCTGCAGCAGAAACATTCAAAATTCCCGCACCGGCGGCAATACGCCCTTCAATATCGGAATCTTCGTCCAATACAGTAATTACGACTGGAATATCAACGACTTTGCAAATATCCCGAATGATTTCGTTCGGTGTTGGTGCATTTACCACAACTGCCATGGCGCCCAGCCCTTCCGCGTCTTTAGCCAACATAACTACGCGAGGTCCAGTTGTTGTACCGCCGCCTACACCGGCGAAAACAGGGATACTGGATGCAGTAATAATGGAATTGGTGATGACTTGCTGCGGTGTAAATGGATAGACTGCTAACACGGCGTCGGCGTTACAGTTTCGGATAATTGCAATATCAGTAGAAAAGACAAGAGATTTGATTCTTCTGCCCCAAATGACAATTCCGCTTGCACTCCAAATTTCTTCCGGCATGGTTACGATATGTTTGCGTAATTTTGTGTCAATACGAGGTGGATTTTTAATTGCCATAGAATCACTCCTTTGCAGTTATCATATTAAAAAAATCTGATTCTATCAATAGGATATCTCGGTTTTGATATTTTGTCAAGAATCCACAAGTCCGGCTAATATTGCATCGGGGATGCCAGTATGTTTCCATCATTTTGGCTTTGACTGAAATGAAAAATGCGCTTTGCCAAAAAATGCAATGTGCCAATGTGCTGAGATAATTTGTGCGGCAATCAAGGAAAAAAGAATGGTGCAAAACAGCCGTACGGATGCTCGCGTCTAGTCTTTGTGAAGAAAAAAGAATGGAATGCAATGAAAATATTGGTTGGCAAAAGAAAAAAACGGCTTGACAGTTTTCGGAATTACAACTAAACTTTGCTTAGGAATGAAAGATTAGGGCAGAATGTTGATGGAAACCGGATCGTTTTTGTTCTATGAAAGGCGCAAAGCAAGAATGGGAAGTAATTATTTGGTTCAAAAAGGGCATTCTTCAGAACTGTAACAGAAGGAGTATGGTAACGATAGAAATGTTGTGGAACAGAGACCATGTTCTTTTAAAAAAGAATCCGCAATTTGATGGATTCCAAATATATTTACACAAGATATGGAAAAGGAGGAAAACACATGTTGGATCAGAAAGTAGCAAAGTTATTGAATGAACAAATCAATAAAGAATTTTATTCTGCATACCTGTATCTGGATTTTGCAAATTTTTATGAAGAAAGAGGCTTGAGCGGGTTTGCAAATTGGTATCAAATCCAAGCACAGGAAGAACGTGATCATGCAATGCTGTTTTATCAGTATCTGCATAACAATAATGCAAAAGTGACTCTGGAAGCGATTGCAAAACCGGATGTTGCGCTGGAAAATTTAATAGACCCGTTGAAAGCGGCGTTGTCGCATGAAGAATATGTCACTGGTTTGATTCATACATTATATGCGGCGGCTCAGGAGGTCAATGATTTCCGTACCACACAGTTTCTGGATTGGTTTGTGAAAGAACAGGGAGAAGAAGAAAACAATGCAAATCAGTTGATTACAAAGATGGATTTGTTTGGTAGTGATCCCAAAGGATTGTATATGCTGGATAATGAATTGAGTGCAAGAGTATATGCAGCACCTTCTTTGGTATTGTAATTACGGGAAAAGGGTATGCGTTTGTACGAACGCGTACCCTTTTGGTTATCGGAATAAGGTATCTGCAGGATCAAATTGGAAGTACGAGAGACCATTATAGACGGAATACCAGTGAATCAATACATCATTCTGTTTGTATGGTTTTGTATGGTAAGAAGGCAAATTCGTTCCTTGAGAATGTTTTTGCCACTGATGAGCAGGAAGATTTGATGAAATGGAATAGATTGGATAAAATGGAAAAATAAGTTTGTCGCAAAAAATGTTTTGATGAAATCCTGTTTTTTTTCTATTGTATAATGCTTGCATTGCTTATATAATGTACTTTATGTATGAAAAAAGCGATGTATCAGAATGGAAAAAGCTAGATAGAAAGGCGGATGAAATCATGAAAAAGAATTTGCTGGTTGCACAGTCTGGAAGCCCCTCTGCGGCGATCAATGCAACGTTATGCGGTGTGTTGGAGCAAGGACTGGCAGATGCAAATATCGAAAAGATTTACGGTGTGAAAAACGGTATTATGGGGCTGTTGTCAGAACGGCTGATCAACTTGACAGAGATGTTTTCGGATAAGGCAGATTTGCAGCTGTTGTGTCAAACACCATCCTCTATCTTGGGTTCCTGCCATATGAAGTTGTCCGCATGGGAAGAAAATCCATTTGAGTGTGAAAGAGCAGTTGCTATTTTGCGGAAATACCGTATTGGGTATTTTGTTTATATCGGAGGCAGTGACTCCATGGATACGGTACATAAATTATCGGATTACTGTAAAGCGCATAATATTCAGGATATTCAAATGATAGGCGTTCCAAAAACAGTGGATAATGATTTGCCAGAGACGGATCATTCTCCTGGATTTGGTTCTGCGGCGAAATATATTGGCACAACCTTTTCTGAAATTGCTTGCGATTGCAGTGTCTATGCACTGCCAAGTATTACATTGGTAGAAATTATGGGACAGGAAACTGGGTGGCTGACAGCTGCTTCCGCATTGGCACGGATCAATGGAAACGGGGCACCGGATTTGATCTATTTATGTGAAAAACCGTTTTCTATAGACCGATTTTTATTTGACGTCCGTGAGAAAATGATGGAAAAACATTCCATTATCATTGCGGTCAGTGAAGGGCTTCGGAATGAAGAGGGGGAATATTTAGCGGAATCATTGCAGCATCGAGCAGAAGATGCAGTTGGACAGCGGATTTTAGCAAGTGTTTCTCGTTTTTTGGAAGAGATTTTGCGCAAAGAAATTGGATGCAAAGTGCGCAGTGTGGAATTGAATTTGATGCAAAGATGTGCATCTCACATCGCCAGTGTGGTCGATATTCAAGAAGCAAGGCGCATGGGAGCTGCAGCAGTGCAGTATGCAGTAGAAGGTGGCAGTGGCGAGATGGTTTGTCTGCAGCGCGTTTCTCAGGAACCATATGAAACCGAAATCTTTTTTGTTCCGATTGAAACAGTTGTGGATCATGTAAAAGAAGTGCCATTAGAATGGATTCATGAGGATGGAAACGACATTATGCCTGAGATGATGGAATATTTGCTTCCACTGATTCAGGGAGAATTCCCTTGTACATTTTGTAATGGGATACCGGTGCATTTTCATTTGCCGAAATAGGTTTTACAAAAAAGATAAAAGGGAATACTTTTTACAGAAGAGAATTACAGGATAGAATACGTGTTGAGACAAGAAGAGCGTTTTCAGCTTCTTGCACTGCTTTATTTGGAATAAGATGTATAAATTCGCCAAAAGATGTTCATACTTGTGCCAGAGGTGGTCACAATGAGACGAGGGATGTTGCTTTTGGCGGTTCTGATATTTTTTTCTTCTTTGGCATTTGGGTATGCTTCTGTACGAAAAAATATGCCAAAGCCAGATGCACAAGAAGTATTGCCTCCGATGGAGCAGGCGACAAAAGAAGAAACAGTGATCGGTGCACAGGCAGAGATCGTTTACCAATATTATTATACGGAAGATCAAATTACGGTAGAACAGATCGAGCCGGTTCAGGATTTTATGACGGGATTGTCTTTACAGCAGGTACAAAGCATTTATCATGGATGGCAGGTAGTTTTTTTCTCGCAAGATAAAGTGATATTGCGATGCAGTGTAGAAGGCAGAAGCGATGAAAGCTTTTTATTGGGCGAAAAAGATGGCTTTTTGGCAGTCTTTATTGAAAAAGATGGAAAAACACCGGAATTATATGAATGTACAGATATTCCGCTGTCCATACTGCCAGAAACGGAACGTCAGCAAATCCAAGAGGGCGTTTCCATTTTGGGAGAAGAGAATTTGGCAAAAATTCTTTCGGATTATATGAGTTAAACGCAGTAACATAGCGGTTGAATCTAGTAAATACATGTTTGCATCTGAAAAAATACAACAGGAGATATTAGGAACTTCGAATAAAGATCCTCTGATTTGGGAAGAAAAATTATGGAGTTTTTTAGATGCTGGTTATCCTCATTTGAATGAATAGGGAAAATCAGCTGAAAAGGAAATGAAAAAATCTCTTTTCTTACAGAAAAATTTTTTAAGAAAATTTTATTTTATGCTAGACATTTCATGTCCCACATGCTATAATAAAACTGTGAAACTCCCCAATATTTTCACATTGCGGTGAAACGCAATCCCAATAAGAAATACCTTCTCTTTGTGAAAATGAGCAGCCATCGGCAGGTTGCTCATTTTCATTTGTATGAAAAACCAGCATGGAAAGAGCGCTTTGGTAGATACTTGGCATGAAAAAAGCAAGTATTTTCCCGGAAATCATAATATGGATTAGGAAGTTTTTTGTTTTACAGTAAAGTAAGAAATGATTTTAGTGTTGTTGCAGATGCTTAAAATGTGAACAATAGTGGTACTGAAATTGCTATGAAAGGGCAGCAGCGCGGCTGATGAGAACTAGAAACATTTCTTCCGGAGGATATTGCAGAAGCTGTATCTCCGCAATAAGTTAGAAGTGTGAAAATCCCGGATTTGACAGCTTTTTTCACGCATATTATAATGTGGGCAGGGACGGTGAATATATGGATCATTATTTGGATTTTGTGGAGAGCAGAAGAAAAAGCAGAGCCTGTAAAGGAGATTTTTTACCACAGGCGGTATTTAGCGATGAAACAGCACAGTTTCGTCATCCAGCGGAACCGTCCGCACAGGATTTTGTGGAAATATTCTTATGGACAGGCAGACAGAATGTATCTGCGGCATATCTTTGTACCGCAGAGAAACGCTTGCTAATGGAGAAAATAGATCCTCAAGGTTTATTTGACAGATACCGTGTTTTGTTGCCGCCGAGTGTGGAAGAACAGAGGTATTTTTTTCAGCTGCAGCATAACGAAGAAACTTACTATTATAATCGATATGGAATATCTACGGAATTGCCGACGGACGGGCAATTTCGACTGATACGTGATTTCCAGACTCCGGACTGGGCAAAAGGCGCCGTGTGCTATCAAATTTATGTGGATCGTTTTTGTAATGGGAATCCTCATAATGATGTACGTAGTGGAGAGTATTCCTATTTAGGGGCACCAGTAGTTGGTGAGACGAATTGGGCATCTGCTGTAGCTGATGATGATTTTCGCCACTTTTACGGCGGAGATTTGCAGGGAATCATCCATAAATTGGATTATTTGGCAGGCTTGGGGGTGGAAGCGCTTTATTTGAACCCCATTTTTGTATCACCTAGCAGTCATAAATATGACATCCAGGATTATAATCATATTGATCCGCATTATGGAATAATTGTGGAAGATGACAGCACAATAGTAACCGAAGCAGGAGGACGCCCAACTGCATATATCACCAGAACAACATCCAAGTGTAATTTAGAAGCAAGTGACGCATGTTTTGCGGCATTGGTGGAGCAAGCGCATCAGCGCCACATACGTGTGATTGTGGACGGTGTATTCAATCATTGTGGAGCGTTCCACAGATGGTTGGATCGAGAAAGGATTTATGAAAAGGATGGAACGGGCGCAGCGTGGCATCCGGACAGTCCATACCGCTCTTACTTTTATTGGAATGCAGACGGCACTTATGAAGGATGGTGGGGATACGCCAATCATCCCAAACTGAATTTGGAAGGATGTCCGGCATTATATCAGGAAATTCTGCGTATTGGGAAAAAATGGATCGGCGCCGGAGCAGATGGTTGGCGGCTGGATGTGGCAGCGGATGTAGGAAAATCAGAAGCGTTTAACCATCGGTTTTGGAAAGATTTCCGAAGAGCAGTCAAACAAGTCAATCCAAAGGCGTTGATTTTAGCAGAGCATTATGGAGATTCCAATGCGTGGCTGCATGGTGATCAATGGGACAGCGTCATGAATTATGATGGATTTATGGAGCCGGTAGGATGGTTTTTTACTGGTATTTCAAAGCATAGTACAGAATATCGGGCAGACTTATATAATAATGCAAACGCATTTTGGCAAACAGTACAGGATCAAATGGGAAAGATGCCCATACAGGCAGTGATGACGGCAATGAATGAATTATCCAATCATGATCATTCCCGTTTTCTAACCAGAACCAATGGAAAAACAGGCAGGCTCCATACCGATGGCGCACAGGCAGCAGATCAAGGAATCCAAAAAGCGGTGATGCGGGAAGCGGTGTTGCTGCAAATGACATGGATCGGTATGCCTACGATTTATTATGGAGACGAAGCAGGAATGTCCGGTTGGACAGATCCAGATAATCGTCGCCCATATCCTTGGGGACGGGAAGATGTGCAGATGATCGAATATCATCGTATTTTGGCTCATTTGCGTAAGAAATATTCTGCATTGCGATATGGCTCTTTGCGGGCACTTCTGGTGCAGGATGGTATTTTGGCATATGGGCGCTTTCATGATTTGCAAAGACTGGCAATTGTATGCAACAATACACAGGAGGAGATTACGCTGGAGGTTCCGGTGTGGCTGATTGGGACTGCTGTTTTTGGAAATATGCAGATTCTGCTGCAAACAACTCGAAATGGGTTTTCTGTGGATCATAAACGGCTTCCTATTGTCAAAGGGATGGTTACGATTGTATTACCGCCGCAAAGCGGTGTTTTTATGAAAGAAGTGTAGATAGTATATGGCAATACGAATTTTATATGAAGACGATGATATGATGGCAGTAGAAAAGCCGCAAGGGATGCCATCACAGCCGGATAAAACCGGAGATTTAGATGTTTTGTCTGCAATATCTGCGCAGTGCAAAATGTCAGTAGGCTTGGTACATCGTTTGGATCGACCGGTGGGCGGCTTGATGCTGTTGGCAAAAACAAAATCTGCAGAAGCGGCGTTGGCAAAAGCGATGCAGAATAAGGAATGGGAGAAATCCTATCTGGCAGTGCTTTGTGGACGGCTTACGGAACCAAGCGGAACGTGGACAGATTATTTATGGAAAAATGCCAGAACCAATCTTTCTCAGGTTGTTTCGCAAACACAGAAAGGCGCGAAACGAGCAGTGCTGTATTATACGGTATTGGAAGAAAGAGAAGTGGATGGTCAATGGATTTCGTTGGTTCGGATTCGGTTGGAAACCGGCAGACATCATCAGATTCGTGTGCAATCTGCTGCACACGGAGTTCCTGTCTGGGGAGACAGGAAATATCATTGGGCTGCATCCTCTTATGCGCAAAGGACAAAGATTGCTCTTTGGTCCTATCAATGGAAGGGTGTCCATCCAAGAACAAAGCAGCAGATGACGATTACGTGTCTGCCAAAAGAGAACCCATACACATTTTTTTCGGAAAAATTGGGAGAAATGTAAAAAAGTTATTTTGCATTTTTGCCAAATCTATATTATAATAAAATGGTAATTTGGCACATGATAAAGGAACAGAAATGTTCTTTTATTTTCAAAATAAAATTAGCAATCACAAAGAAAGATGGCTAACAAGGAAAGGTTGGTGTATCATATGCAAGGCAAATTTACAAAAAAAGCACAGGAAGTATTACAGCGGGCGCAGGAAGCTGCCTTGAAACTGGGTAATAAATATGTAGGTACCGAGCATATTTTGCTGGGATTGACACTGGTCAATGACAGTGTGGCAGCAAAAGCGCTGGAAGCACAGGAAGTTACGTATCATCAGGTGATGGAAAAAATACAGGCAATGACAGGCGGCGCTTCTGCGTATTATATTCCGGCGGATTTTACACCTCGGGCAAAACGAGTTGTGGAATTCAGCGTGCAGGAAGCATTCCGTATGGGAACAGGATATGTAGGAACCGAGCATATTTTGATTGCACTGATTCGGGAAACAGATAATATTGCTGTAAGGATCATGGTGTCTCTTGACATCAATATGCAGCGTTTATTTGACGATATCATGCATATGTTGGGAGAAAAGGAAGGGCAGAACAATGGTGCTCTTGGTATGAACCCTCAGGCGGATGCTGCGGAAAAAAGCGCAACAGAAACACTGGATAAATTCAGCCGCAATCTCACGGATATGGCGAAGAAGAATAAATTCGATCCGATTGTGGGCAGAGATAATGAAATCGAACGGATTATTCAGATTTTGAGTCGACGTACCAAAAATAATCCTTGTCTGGTCGGAGATCCTGGCGTTGGGAAAACTGCAATTGTAGAAGGTCTGGCGCAGCGCATTGCAGAAGGCAATGTGCCGGATACGCTGAAACAAAAGAAGATTGTTAGTTTGGATTTGTCTGCCATGGTAGCAGGCTCCAAATATCGCGGGGAATTTGAAGAACGTATGAAAAAAGCATTAGATGAGGTCAAAGCGGATGGGAACATCATCTTATTTGTGGATGAAATTCATACCATCATCGGTGCAGGTGCAGCAGAGGGGGCAATTGATGCATCGAATATTTTGAAACCTTCATTGGCGCGAGGAGAAATTCAATTGATTGGTGCAACAACATTGGAGGAATATCGCAAGCACATTGAAAAAGATGCGGCATTTGAGCGTCGTTTCCAACCAGTGAAAGTAGAAGAACCGGATGAAAGTGCAGCGATTGCCATGCTGCAGGCATTGCGGGATAAATATGAAGTGCATCATAAGGTAACGATTGCTGATGATGCGATTGAGGCAGCAGTAAAGTTATCTGCAAGATATATTTCTGATCGTTTTTTGCCAGATAAAGCTATTGACTTAATTGATGAAGCGGCATCCCGTCTGCGTTTGAAAACATATACGGCGCCGGCAGATGTGGCGGCATTGGAAGAAAAGCTGGCGGAAATGGAAAAAGAAAAAGAAGCTGCTATCAAAACAGAAGAGTTTGAAAAAGCAGCGGAGATTAAGCGTGCCCAAGATTCTTTGCGCGAGCAATGGAAAGAGGCGAAGAAGGCGTGGGAGAACAAAAAAGAAGAACAAAATCAAATTGTAACCAGAGAAGAAGTGGCGGAAGTGGTGTCCAAATGGACGGGTGAACCACTGCAAAGTTTACAGACGGAAGAAAGTCAGCGGTTGCTGCATTTGGAAGAGACACTGCATCAACGGGTAATTGGGCAAGATGAGGCAGTTCGCGCGCTGGCAAAAGCCATTCGTCGCGGACGTATTGGGCTGAAAGATCCGAATCGCCCCATTGGATCTTTCCTATTTTTAGGGCCAACCGGTGTTGGAAAAACAGAATTGTCAAAAGCGTTGGCGGAAGCGTTGTTTGGCGACGAAAACGCTATGATCCGCATTGATATGTCTGAATATATGGAAAAACACAGTGTATCCCGTATGGTAGGGTCTCCTCCGGGATATGTAGGGTATGAGGAAGGCGGTCAGCTCAGTGAAAAAGTGCGGCGGAATCCTTATTCTGTGGTACTGTTTGATGAAATTGAAAAAGCGTCTCCAGATGTGTTTAATATCTTGTTGCAGGTATTGGATGACGGTCATATTACCGATGGACAGGGCAGGAAGGTAGATTTCAAGAATACGGTCATCATTATGACATCCAATGCAGGCGCACGCAGTATTGCAGAACCAAAACGTATGGGTTTTACCAGTGTGGAAACGGCAGAGCAGGATTATGCATATATGAAAAAAAGTGTTATGGATGAAGTGCGACATATTTTCAAGCCGGAATTTCTCAACCGGATTGACGACATGATTGTATTCCATGCACTGGGGAAAGAAGATGTTTTGGAGATTGTCAAACTGATAGCAAAACAGGTATCCAAACGGATCGCAGAAAGCTTGCAGATGACGGTAACATTCACCGATAAGGCGCTGGAAAAGATTGCGGAAGAAGGATATGACAAGGCATATGGCGCAAGACCACTGCGCAGGGCTATCCAATCGAATATTGAGGATGCATTTGCGGAGGAATACTTGATGGGGAATTTCCAGACTGGAGATAAGGTTTCTGTAGGTGTGAAACCCAATGGATTTTCATTTCGTGTCGTAAAATAAGAACAACTTTATTTGCAGAAAAAACAAGAATTTTGGTATATACCTTGGTGTAGTTTTGTGATATAATCTATCTGATATCGTAGCAGAAATACTACCGCGCAGTCTTGCGAACGGAAACGATGATAAAGAGAACATGCTTGGGAGGTAAAGCAACATGGCAGTAATTGAGGAATTGATCAGACAAGAAGACAACGGCAGCATCAGCTTCGGCAACTATCTGATGGATGAGAAGAAAAAAGTACTGGACTTTGAAGTGCAGGGCGATTTGTATAAAGTAAAAACGTATCGCGAGATTACAAAATTAGAAAAAAATGGAAAAATGCTGCTGGAAGCGGTACCAGGTGCAACGATTTTGCATTTTTTGCAGAATGAAAAAGAGGTTTCGTTCCAAGTGGAAGCAGAAGAAGATGTGCAGTTGACATTGGAATTAGAAGCGGATACAGAATACAAAATTCTGGTGGACGATGTGAATGTTGGCAAGATGAAAACCAATATGACAGGGAAAGTAAATTTTTCTGTGGAAGTACAAAAATCTGCTACATCCGTAAAAATCGAAAAGATTGGCTGAAAAACGGTTGATGTCAAAGAGATGTCAAGGAAAGGACAAATCGGTAAAGCCCATATGTATTCGGGTTTTACCGATTTTTTTCGATGGAATGGTTGGCAGAAACGCAACGTTGACTGAGGTGAGAAGATGAAAACAAAGACGATGTTTTTTTGTCAGGAATGTGGATATTCCAGTCCAAAATGGATGGGAAAATGTCCTGGCTGTGGTGCTTGGAACACATTTACAGAAAAAATGGAAACAAAGCAAAACGCAGGAGGAGTCGTACGCAGAGAAAAATTGATTTTGACACGCCTG
>ERZ1643247.1662-NODE-1662-length-19620-cov-5.682085_pt1 | contig 19620 bp, 17 predicted proteins | sample MGYA00579264_ERZ1643247 | MGnify/ENA primary metagenome ERZ1643247 (study PRJEB29033, sample SAMEA4952262) | chicken gut metagenome | biome: Broiler Chicken; feature: Gastrointestinal Tract; material: Caecum | place: Ireland | collected 2018 | study: Broiler... | reverse complement strand
CGTAAAGATGACTTGCGATAACTATAACGCAGTAGAGGATTTTGAAATTCCTGCGGAAGCATTGGCGGCATAAAATCATAACAAAGCAATATTTGGCAGCGGATATCCGAATATCGGATATCCGTTTTTATATAGGAAATCGACAAGAAAGTATCAAGCACAATGACTGCACTTGGTTGTACAGCAGCAAGCAACCATGGTTTGAAATCATATGCGAACGTGCAGTAAGACAATTTGCAGTATGAGCGGTCAGAAAAACATTTTGTTAGAGATCACGAACGCAAGGAATCTCTGAGGCAGACAATCATGGGGTTATGCTATTGGAAATGGCAATTGGACAGAAAATCAGAGGAATTCCAGACAGGGATGATTCTGGTGCTTTCTTTTGAAGGGCTGGGAGGCACGGAAGCAGCATAAGCGTCGGATTGGGAGAAATGCTCGAAAATGGGACGTGGATGAAGGAAGTAATCCGAGGGACCGCAGATACTGCCGGAAAATGTATGGGAGTATGCAACTTGCCGATAGAGTGCATGGAGGTTTTCGGGAAATTATGGTATACTATGAAAAAGCATTGCTGTGTATGCAGAATCGATAGGGATGCAAATCCTCGGCTGTGATGCAGAAAACAAAAGAAAAGCGATGACAACTGGAGCAGACAGGAGGAAGTTATGCTGGATTATCGAATGAATACATTTTTGACGCTATGTGAAAAAATGAATTATACAAAAACTGCGGAAGCGTTACATATTACGCAGCCAGCGGTAACCCAGCAGATGCGCTGGCTGGAAGAACAGTATGGCTGCCGACTATTTCTCTATCAAGGAAAAGTACTGCGTTTGACGGAAAAAGGGAAGGTGCTGCATCGTCTGGCACAACAAATGGCCGCAAATGAGAGAAGCATTCGAGAGGAAATGGCAAGGACAGAGACAGAAGAAATCCACTTGCGTATTGGAGCGACCAAAACCATCGGAGATTATATCATCCCGCCTATCATGGTTGGATTTTTGAAAGAACATCCACAATACCGCTTACATATGAGTGTGGATAATACGGAGCGATTGCTCAAGCGGATGGAAAACGGAGAATTGGATTTTGTGATGGCAGAAGGTTTTTTTGATAAAGAACGATATGACTTTACATTATATCAAAAGGAGCGGTTTTTGGGCATATGCGGAGGAGAATGTTCCTTGCTTGGAAAGCAGACGACTCTTTGGGATACCCGAAAAGAATCTTTGATTTTGCGTGAAAATGGATCTGGTACCCGAGATATTTTGGAAGAGCTGCTCAAAGAGCATAATTTTACGGTACATAGTTTCGCTGCAGTACAGGAGATCAGTAATTTTAATGCCATTAAGGAACTAGTGGCAGCCAGTCTTGGCATTACGTTTTTATATGAACCGGTGGTGCGGAAAGAACTGCAGGAGGGCAAGCTGTTTGCATTGGATATTTCGGATTTTCAAATTTATCGGGAATTCAATTATGTCTATATGCAGAATCGTCTGTTTCCAGATGCATGCCGTGCATTCATTGCGTATGCCGCTGCCTATAAAAATGATGTATTTGAAAAGCGGGAAAGAACAGAAATGAAAAATAGGGAGCACGGTCTGTTTGAATGAATCATCTGGAGCAGAATGATTGTTTTGCATATCCAGGCAAACGGGCGGCAGGTGACAACGCCGCTTGCAAACAATAGTCGAGAGCATCATTGGATTTCCCATCTGTTTCTCGGCTGTTTTGCTGGGAAGAGTGGAGAAATCGAGCGGCGGCAAAATGTTACAAATACATGAAAAATGAAAAAAATGCCCAGATTTCTAAAGGTTTATGGTATAATAACGAAAAAAAACAGCAAGGAATCGAAGGGGAATTTCCGGACAAATTTCTTTGGAATCCCAAAGCGGTTTGATTGGAAAGATCCCGACAGAATGAGGTAGGTACATGAACGAAAAAGTATTGCATGTGTTAGAATATGATAAAATTGTGCAGAAGTTATCTGGATTTGCCGTATCGCCCATGGCGAAGGAACGGGCACAGCAGCTGCGACCATCCGTTTCTTTATCGGAAATTACGCTGCGGCAACAGGAAACAACGGAAGCAGTCAGCATGATGCTGCGCAAAGGCAGCCCATCTTTTGGTGGGTTTCGAGAAATCCGACCCCAGCTCAAACGGGCGGAAATGGGCGGCATGTTATCCATCTTGGAATTGATGCATATCGGTGAGTTTTTATATGTTTGTCGAAAAGCAAAGAACTATGCGAAACATGAGAATAAAACCGAAACGTATGGGCGGCTGGATGAAATCTTTGCGTTGCTGACGCCCCTGACACAGCTGGAAAATGAAATTACACGCTGCATCGTATCGGAAACGGAGATTGCGGATGATGCCAGTCCCGGGCTGAAAAGTGTGCGACGGGAAATCAAGGTTTCCAATGATCGGGTCAAAGAGCATTTGAATGGCGTGATTTCTTCTTCTGCATATCGAAATATGTTGCAGGATTTTGTGATTACCATTCGGAATGACCGTTACTGTGTGCCGGTCAAAAGTGAATACCGCAGTGTGTTCCCAGGAATGGTGCATGACCAGTCCAATACCGGATCGACAGTGTTTATGGAACCGCTGAGTGTAGTACAGCTCAATAACAAAGTAAAAGAGCTGCAAGCGAAAGAAAAGGAAGAAATTGACCGGATTTTGATGGCGCTTTCTCTGTTGGTGACACAAAATGAAGCGCAGTTAAGCGCCAATTTGGAGTTGCTGACGCAGTTGGATTTTATCTTTGCGAAAGCGCATCTTTCTCTGTCTATGGAAGGAACACAGCCGATCTTCGGCACGGATGGATATTTGCATATCCGCAAAGGCAGACATCCGCTGCTGGATAAAAAAACAGTGGTGCCCATTGATATCTATCTGGGGAAAGCGTTCCATACCTTATTGATTACGGGACCAAATACCGGCGGGAAAACAGTAGCGCTGAAGACATTAGGTTTGTTTTCTCTGATGGGGCAGGCGGGACTGCATATTCCTGCCGGAGACCATTCGCAGCTGACGATTTTTGACGAGGTTTTTGCGGATATTGGGGATGAGCAGAGCATTGAACAGAGTCTGAGTACCTTTTCTGCACATATGACCCATATTGTGCGGATATTGGAAGAGGTGACGGATCGTTCCCTAGTGTTGTTTGATGAATTGGGGGCAGGCACAGATCCGACCGAAGGTGCAGCATTGGCAACGGCAATTATACAGTATTTACATGAAAGAGGAATTCGTACGGCAGTAACGACGCACTACAGTGAATTGAAGGTATATGCTTTGTCTACGGATGGAGTGGAAAATGCGTGCTGTGAGTTTGATGTGGAGACACTGCGTCCCACCTATCGTTTGCTGATTGGAATACCGGGCAAGAGCAATGCATTTGCCATATCTAAAAGGTTGGGATTACCGGACTTTATTATTGATAGTGCAAAAGACTTTATTTCCCACGACGAGGCGCGGTTTGAGGACGTGATTACAGATCTGGAGATCAGCAAAAAAAGCGTTGCCTTTGAGCAGGAGCGGGCAGAGCAATACCGAAAAGAGGCGGAACGACTCAAACAAGAAGTAGAACGCCAAAAAGACAAAACCAGAGAACAGAAAGAAAAAATACTGCAAAAAGCCAGAGAAGAAGCCAAGCAGATTTATGCGCAGGCGAAGGAGGAAGCGGATCAGATCATCAAGGAAATGAACCGCGAAGCGAAGCAGAAAAATCAGCAAAAAGCCCTGGAGAATCGGGCAAAGTTGAAAGAAAAACTCTCTACGGTACAAGAAGACTTTCTGAGAACCAAAAAAGTCAAAGCGACGCATAAACCACCCACAGATTTGAAAGCCGGCGATCGGGTATATGTCATTTCGTTTGACCAGACAGGAGTGGCATTGACGGCGCCGGATAAAAACAAAGAAGTGATGGTGCAGATGGGGATGATGAAAGCAAAAATACCGCTGGCAGAATTGATGTTGGATGATACGCCGCAGCCAAAAGCGCCCAAGCCAAAGCAGAGCAGTACGCGGGTAAAGGCGAAGAAAAGCCAATTTATTTCTGCGGAAATTGACTGCCGCGGACAATTGGTAGATGAAGCACTGGCAAATATTGATAAATATATTGATGATGCTTATTTATCCGGATTGAAGCAGATTGTGATTATTCATGGAAAAGGAACCGGCGCTTTGCGGGCAGGGGTGCAGTCTTATCTGAAAACCAATCCTCATGTCAAAAGTTATCGTCCGGGAACGTTTGGTGAGGGGGAAGCCGGTGTGACAGTTGTGGAATTGAAATGACGGGAAGCAAAGGAGATGTGTGAATGAGTGAAAAACAAAGAATATTGATTGTGGACGACGATCAGCACATCGCAGAACTGATTTCGTTATATTTGATGAAAGACGGATATGACACCAAAGAGGTGTATGATGGCAGGCAGGCGTTGACAGAAGTCCAAAGCTATCTGCCGCATTTGATTTTGCTGGATTTGATGCTGCCGGGAATGGATGGTTATCAGGTTTGTGCGGAAGTGCGTAAGACAAGCAAGGTGCCGATTATCATGCTGACGGCTAAGGGAGAAACCTTTGATAAAGTACTGGGACTGGAATTGGGCGCGGATGACTACATTGTGAAACCCTTTGACCCGAAAGAATTGGTGGCGCGCGTCAAGGCAGTACTGCGCAGATATGAATCGGGCAGTGAAAAGCAGCAGGAAGATACGCAGATTTTGCGATTTCCGGATCTGGAAATCAATTTATCGAATTATACGGTAACATATCATGGAAAGACAGTGGATTTTCCGCCAAAGGAATTTGAATTGCTGAGCTTTTTGGCACAGCATCCCAACAGAGTATTTACCAGAGAGCAGCTGTTGGACCGCATCTGGGGATATGAGTATGTCGGGGATACCCGCACGGTGGATGTGCATGTCAAACGGATCCGGGAAAAGATGCGGCAGGAAGATGAATGGGGCATTCGTACGGTTTGGAGCGTTGGGTATAAATTCGGACAGAAATCTTAGCGATTTTGCTTGAGTCAAAGAGAAGCCTGGTCTGCAAACGAAATTCAGGCGTACAGAGCAGTGGCTGGAATTTTGTTGGCATGCGTATTGAGAGATAAACCGCTCAGTTTGCTTTTGTAAAAGGCTAGCAGGGGATAAGGAGCTGCTTTCTGTGAAATGGCAGAGTGGGAAAAATGCAGATATGCAGCGAGACAGCGCTGCTGGAGCTCGCTGCATGCACGGATGTTTTTGGCAGCAGGATGATTGGCTTAGATACTTTTATGATGTGAAATTAGGCGTCGTTGCCGGGGTTGGATATATCTGTTGAACGAGATTTGGTTTGGACGGTCATATCGCTATAAAATCCTGCTGTTTTACGGCAGAATCTGCGGCTTTCTGTGCTTGTTCCCATTGCTGCATATGCAGTTTCCGCAAGTTCAGAGCATGCAGCAAAATACAGATAAACAGCAAAAACAGCAGGAGACGGTGATAGCTGGTGGTATTACCCCATGGTGCTGTCAGCAATAAAAAAATTGCTGCTGCAAAGAGGACAAGGGCTGTAAATTTGAATTTCCGTTGGGGAGTGTTTGTGTGTTTTGGGTTCATGTTGTGTCAATAGCGGAAAAATCCGCTTCTCCTTTCTTTGTGATCATCTGTAATTTCAGAAAAGCTATTTCCGATGCTTTTATTATAACTTGAGTTTGTGTATTTGTCGGAAATTTTCGGCTTTTTGCTCAGGAGGAATAATCATGTACCGAAATTCAATTGTAAGAAAACAATTTCTGATGTATCTTGTGACGATCTCAGTGTGTGTGTTATTGATGGGTTTGATGTTTTCTGTGATCTACACCAGACATTATATGTCAGAAACCAAGCGGGAGTTAGTGGAACAGGGAGCGAAAGTTTCCAATGCCATTGACCAGGCATATCATACAGGAGATATTTCCGACCTAGCCTATCAGATGCAGGTGTTGGAAGACTATATGGGCGCCGGGGTGCTGCTGATGAATGAGGATGGCGTGGTAGTATTGGCATCTCCTGGTATGAGCAAACAACTACTGGGAAAAGTACTGACCTACGAGGAATTGGTACAGGGCGTATTGGATGGGAATGTGGTTTCGCTGGAAACGGGGTCTTCTTCTGTGTTTGGTACTTCTATGCTTATTGTGGGGTACCCCATTGCGGAAGGACAGCTGACTGGCATTTTTATGTGTCGTTCCCTGCCGGAAATACAGGTTTCGCTCAATGAGATGTATCGCGTGATCTTTTTTAGTTTAGCAGTTTCTTTCTTTTTGACAACGCTGGTGGGATTTTGGACATCCCGCAGAATGGCGGAGCCGTTGATGGACATGAATCGTGCGGTAAAAGAAATTGCCGGCGGAAATTTGGAAAAGCGAGTGGAAGTAACGGGAAATGATGAAATTGGACAGCTGGGAGAGAGCTTCAATCATATGGCGGAAAGTCTGGAAAATATCGAGAAAACCAGAAGAGCATTTATTGCGAATGTATCCCATGATTTACGCTCGCCGCTGACCAGTATCCAAGGGTTTTTAACGGCAATGCTGGATGGAACGATTCCGCCGGAAAAACAAGAACGATATTTGAAAATCGTACTGGAAGAAAGCCAGAGGCTTTCTCGGTTGGCGGAAGGTATTGTGGATATGAGCAGGGCACAGGACAGCAAAATTGTACTGGAGATGACAAGCTTTGATTTGAATGAAGTCATTCGGGAAAATAGCGCAGTACTGGAACCGCAGCTTCAGGAAAAAGGCTTATCGGTAAAAGTGTCCTTTGCCGCGAAGGAAACGATGGTCTATGCGGATCAGGATAAAATCTCCCGGGTGCTCCATAACCTGATGAGCAATGCCATCAAGTTTTCTCGAGAAAACGGCACGATTGAAATCGAAACCACGTTTTCCGGTAAGAATAAGGTGCTGGTGTCTATTCGGGATCATGGAGCGGGCATCAGCGAGGAAGATCAGAAATATATTTTTGATCGGTTTTATAAAGCGGACGCCACGCGAAACCAAGACAAGACAGGAGCCGGATTGGGCTTATCCATTGTGCGGGAATTTGTGCAGGCGCATGGGGAGACAGTGGCGGTCAAAAGCAAGGTGGGAGAAGGCAGTGCCTTTGTGTTCTCGCTGAAATTAGCGCACTAAATGAAAAAGCGTTGAGACAATAGAAAATTCCTTCGCGATGGATAAGGAGTCGCGGAGAAATTTTCCGTATTACGCGTTTTTATTTCCAAATACGAAAAAATATGGTATCATAACCATAAACCACCACAAAATAAATATGTTGAAGGGGTTGCATGTGACGCGATGAAGCCGTATCATTTTGACAGACAGACAGACAGACAGACAGACAGACAGACAGACAGACAGACAGACAGACAGACAGACAGACAGACAGATAGATAGACAGATAGTGTAAATCTGTTTTCTTTTGCTGCTGTTTTTTCATACCTATTTTTGTGAGCAGTCTATGCTTGCAGAGATAGGTATTTTTTATTTCAGGAAATCCAATTTCTGGAAGAAAGGAGGAAAGAACGGGAAAAGCGGAAAGGTACAAAACCGGAAAAAGAGAGGAAAAGCGAGGGAGGAAATGGAAATGAGAAAGAAGATGTGGTGTTATTTTCTGGCATTTTGTATGGTGCTGGGATGGATGCCAGTGACGGTGCTGGCAGCGGATGATATGGTCAGTGTCGATGGAACCATAAAAGTGGGGACAGAAGAAGAGTTCGAAAAAGCGCTAAAAAATACAGATAATTGGTATAGTGGTAGTGAACTGGAAATTATTTTGACAAAAGATATTACTTTGACAGAATTGGTTCAGGTAGAAAGTGGAATATCATATACACTAAATATACCGGAAGGGGTGTCATTGTCTTTAGAAGAAGAGGGAAGAAGAATCTATGGCGGCGCCAAAGATTTTACGATAAAAGGAGGAGGAGAACTTTTTACAAATGAAAGTATAATTTTCAGTTCCATTACAAGATCTAATGGTTCTTTAATGTTGGAAAATATTACTGTGTATTGCAAGAAAAGCAACAAACAGACAGTAGGTGTGATAGACGTAAAAGATTTGGTTGTAGGAAACGGCGCAACAATACAAATCAACGTACCAAAAGGCGGATATGGGATTCATATGGGAACCACTGGAACAAGGTTGACAGTAAAAGATGGAGGCTGCATCGATATCCAAGAAGCTTATAATGGTGGAATACATGTGAGTGGAAGTGCCAATAAACCGAAGATTACCATTGAAAATGGCGGTACGATTAAAATTGGTAACGGCAATGGAGAAGTGGAGAGAACCATTGGGATTAGACTTAACAAAAATACAATTCTGGAACTGCAAGCAGGCGGAAGCATCATTGGGACAGACGAAACAAGTATGATTCGATGAAATGCGGACGCAGCAGTTATTGGCGCAGGCGGTTTGTTCAGTGATCAGGGAGAAGCATTTGAAACAGATGAAGAAGTGACAGTGCTGGCAGAAGGGACACAACCAACAAAGAATCAATTAACAGCAGGAGATTATAAATGGAATGGAACATTATTTTGCAGCCCTGTCATTGGACAAATTACCATAACACAGCAACCGCAGGATACAACGGTTTCGCAGGGATGGATTGAAGGAAAGACATTGCAGATGCAAGCGGAGAACAATCTTGGGAAAGAGATGACGTATCAGTGGTATATCAGTGAAGATGGTGAAACTCATCAAGGTGATCTGATTACGGGAGCGATCAGCAATGAGTTGCAGATACCGACGGATTTAACGATAGGAGAGTATTATTATTTTTGTCATGTAAGAGCAGAGGATTGTGATGGTGTTAGCAGTGAAATTGTGAAAGTAACGGTTGTAGAAGCCGCAGACTATGCGGCGGTATATGCCGCGCTGGACAAAGTACCCAGCAATTTGAACCGTTACACTGCAGATTCTGCTGCAAAATTGAAGCAAGCGATAGACGACGTGGAATATGGGTTACCCAAAGCAGAGCAGGAAAAAGTAAATGCTTCTGCAAAAGCTATTGAAGATGCGGTCAATGCTTTGGTAAAAAGACCTCCCGGTGGATCAGACATGTTTTTCGATCTGAAGTTTGACACCAACGGCGGCAGCCACATCAACACCATCACCGAAGAGGAATTCACGCCCATTGATTTGGACGAGTATACCACGAAGAGGGATGGGTACCGTTTTGTTGGCTGGTATGCGGATGAAGAGTTAACGGAAGCCATTGACGAGGCATACCTGCTGGAGGATACCACGGTCTACGCAAAATGGGAGAGGATTGCTGAGGAAGTGCCTGAGGAGGAAGCGGCTGAGGAATCCGAAGAGGCTGAAGAAAGCGAAGAGCCTGAAGTGCTTGCGGAGCCAGACACTGTGTTTGACGATGTGGCGGCAGGTGACTGGTATGAGCAGGCGGTGCAGTATGTGGTAGCCCATGGTCTGATGCACGGCATGGATACAAATTCTTTCATACCCAATATGCCGCTGACCAGAGAAATGCTGACGGTAGTGCTGTACAATATAGCAGGACAGCCGGAAAGCAACGGAATCGTGCCATTTACTGATGTGAAAGCGAATATGTGGTACACCGATGCCATTGCATGGGCGGCGGAGAATAATATTGTTGCAGGGTATGACAACACAACCTTTGGTCTTGGAGATCCGGTGACGAGAGAACAGGCGGCGGCGATATTATACCGCTACGCGCAGAGGCAGGGACAGGCGGTTTCCGCAGTAGACGGGCAACTGGACATATTCCTGGATGCGGCGCAGATTTCGGCATATGCCGTACCGGCTATGAACTGGAATGTAGCAGAGGGGATTCTGCATGGCGACGGCAGCAGATGTTATCCGCAATATGCTATGACCAGAGCGGAAATGGCACAGATGCTCATGCAGTTTCTGCAGCGGTAACCGTGTGTGAAAATGAAAGGGAACCTCTGTAAGAAAAGAAAAAAGATGGACGTGCAAGAGCAAAAAAGAAAACCGACGAAGCGCTGAGACAGAGGAGTAAAGGCAGCCTGCCGGTTAGCAAGAGCGAAAAAAGTACGACAGTTCCAAACTCAATCGGAATTGTCGTACTTTTTGTATGTGGAGATGGCAGAATTCCCGATACTCCTGTTTTCGGCTGTTTCGTGTGACGTACAGCCGGTTTATTTTTTGGCTTCGCTTTCACAGTAGATGCAGCGATAAATGCGGCGTTCGCGATCCGTCAATTGGAAAATATGTGGAATCTCCTGTTCTACCGTGGTAATGCAGCGGGGATTTTTGCAGGTAATGACATTGGTGATGCGTTCCGGTAGCTCGGGATGGAATTTTTTCACCCGTTGCCCGTCCTGGATGATACTGATGGTGATCCCGGGGTCGATATATCCCAGTACGCCCAAATCCATATCCAGCACGCTGTCAATTTTGATAATGTCTTTTCTTCCCATTTTTGCACTGTTCACATTACGCAAAATCGCAACAGAACAATCCAATTCTTCCAGGCGCAGGAAATGATAGAGCTCCATGCATTTTCCCGCTTGGATATGGTCAATGACAATGCCGTTTTGAATTGCGTCAATATGCATGTGACTCCACCTCCAGTAATTTCAAAATCAGCGCCATGCGGATATATTTGCCGTTTTGTGCCTGTTTGAAGTAGCAAGCGCGGGGATCTGCGTCTACGCTGGTGGCAATTTCGTTTACGCGGGGCAAGGGATGAAGAATGCATAAATCCTGTTTCGCATGTTTCAGCTTGTCCAAAGTCAGGATATAGCTGTCTTTCAGACGGATATAATCCGCTTCGTTAAAGAAACGTTCCCGCTGCACCCGTGTCATATACAGGATATCCAGCTTGGGCATGACGGCTTCCAGATCTTGTGTTTCTTCATAAGACAGCTGTTTTTTGTCCAACACGTCATGGATGAGATATGTCGGCAGACGCAATTCTTCTGGAGAAATCAGCACAAAATGGATGCCGGTATAACGGGAAAGGGCGTGAATCAGGGAATGTACCGTACGTCCGAATTTCAGGTCGCCGCACAACCCAACCGTCAGATAGTCAAAGCGTCCTTTTTCCCGATGAATAGTCAGCAGGTCTGTTAGCGTCTGGGTGGGATGATTATGACCGCCGTCGCCTGCATTGATAATTGGCACAGGGGAGTGCATGGCAGCGACCATAGGCGCGCCTTCTTTGGGATGGCGCATCGCAATGATATCCGCATAGCAGCCAACTACACGCACAGTATCTGATACGCTTTCGCCTTTGGAAGCCGAGCTGCTGCTGGCTTCGGAAAATCCCAGCACACTGCCGCCCAATTCCAGCATGGCTGCTTCAAAGCTGAGGCGGGTGCGGGTAGATGGCTCAAAGAATAATGTAGCTAATTTTTTTCTGCGGCAAGCATCCTGATATTTCTCCGGATGAGCAATGATATCGCAGGCAGTCGCAATCAGTTCATCGATTTCAGGTACGCTTAAATCGGTAATATCGATCAGATTTCTCATTGAGCATCAGTCCTCCAGCTTTCGTCATCGGGATTGTTGCGGAAGGCAATCAATCTGGCAACGTCGGATTCTTTGATATAGCCCTCTTCTGCAGCCACTTCTGCCACGGCGTCAAAGTTGGACAGGCTGATATTTTTGACATTTGCCTCTGCCAAGCGATCTAACCCTTTTTGCATGCCGTAAGTGAAGATACTAACGATGCCCAGCACTTCTGCGCCTGCTTTTCTCAGGACATTTACCACTTCAATGGCACTGCCGGCGGTGGAAATTAAGTCCTCTACAACAACTACTTTTTGTCCTTTTTCCAGTCTGCCTTCAATCTGGTTATGACGACCATGGTCCTTATGCCCGGAACGGACGTAACCCATTGGCAATCCCAGAATATGTCCAACAATGGCTGCATGTGCAATGCCGGCGGTACTAGTGCCCATCAGCACCTCACATTCTGGATATTCCTTGCGCACCACGTCTGCCAATGCATTTTCAATGCGCGTTCTGATTTCGGGCGCGGTCAATGTCAAGCGGTTATCACAGTAAATGGGACTTTTGATACCACTTGCCCACGTGAAGGGGTCTTCTGGACGCAGGAACACTGCGCCGATGGATAACAGGTCTTTTGCAATCTGTTTTTTCATTTGATTTCGCCTCCTAAAAATTCCGCAACACATCTTCGATAAGCAGCGACAGGATCCTCTGCCTGGGTGATGGGACGACCGACCACGATATAATCCGAACCCATCTCACGAGCCTTTGCTGGTGTGGTAATCCGCACTTGATCGCCTTTTTCGCCGTCTGCAAAGCGAACGCCGGGGGTAACTGTCAAAAAGGAATTCCCGCAAACTGCCTTAACTTCGCCTGCCTCCAGTGGAGAGCAGACGACACCATCCAAACCGGCGATTTTTGCATTTGCCGCATAATGCATCACCACTTCCTCCAAAGGACGGTCAATCAGCAGATCATTTTGCATTCTCTCTTCACTGGTAGAGGTCAGTTGGGTGACTGCAATCAGCAGAGGGCGGGTGCCGTCTGGACGGGTCAGTCCCTCTAATGCGGCTTCCATCATGGAGATGGTGCCGGCGGCATGTACGTTGCACATATCAATCTCCAGGTGGGACAGTACTGCCATTGCTTTTTTTACGGTATTGGGGATATCGTGCAGCTTCAGATCCAGAAAAATTTTATGTCCTCTTGCTTTCAGTTCTTTGACAATGCTAGGACCTTCTGCATAGAACAGTTCCATGCCGATTTTCAAAAACGGTTTTTCGTCGGTGAAGCGCTGCAAAAAGGAGAATAGTTCCTCTTTGCCGGCAAAATCGCAGGCGATGATGACATCTTTGTTCATGAATGGGCACCTCCAATGATTTCATTTAAGTCTGTGATTCCGTACTGCTGCATGATGTGCGGTAAGGTTTCTACGATGGTTTTACAGGCAAATGGATCCACCAGATTGGCAGCACCGACCTGAACAGCAGTCGCTCCTGCCAACATCATTTCCAAAACGTCTTCTGCGCAGGAAACGCCGCCCATGCCAATGATCGGAATCCGAACGGCTTCGGCAACCTGATAGACCATCCGAACGGCAATCGGGAAAATGGCTTTGCCGGAAAAACCTCCCATTTTATTGGCGATGACGGGACGCTTTGTTTTCAAATCGATGCGCATGCCCATCATGGTATTGATCAGGCTGATACCGTCTGCACCAGCATCTTCACAGGCTTTTGCTACAGCCGCGATATCTGTTACATTTGGACTGAGCTTGATATAAACAGGTTTGGTAGTAACGGCTTTGACTGCTTTGGTTACTTCTGCCGCTGCTTCCGGACTGGTGCCAAAGGTCATCCCGCCATGATGTACATTGGGGCAGCTGACATTTACTTCAATGATACCTACTTGATCTTCTTTGTCAATACGTGCGCAGCAATAAGCGTACTCTTCCACAGAGAACCCGCTGATATTGGCAATGACCGGCTTATGAAAACAGCGCCGAAGCTTCGGCAGTTCTTCTGAGATGACTTTGTCTATGCCGGGGTTTTGCAGACCAACAGAATTGATCAGACCGGCGGTGCACTCTGCAATGCGCGGAGTGGGATTGCCAAAACGGGGATCTTTTGTGGTTCCTTTGAAGGAAAAGGAGCCAAGAAGATTGATGTCGTAAAGCTCTGCGAATTCATAGCCATAGCCAAAGGTGCCGCTGGCGGGAATAACAGGATTATCCAGGGTGATGCCGCTGAGGGTTACTTTGGTGTTTACCACTTGATTTCCTCCTTTTCCAATACAGGACCGTCTTTACAGATTCGTTTATTGCCATATTTGGTTTTGCAGCTGCAGCCCATGCAGGCGCCGAATCCACATCCCATCCGTTCTTCAAAACTAAGCTGTCCGCTGCTGGTAGTGCAGCCGCAAAGGGCTTGCAGCATTGGCTCAGGACCACAAGCGTAAAAATACGTGTATCCGTTTAATTTAGGAAGAACATCGGTAACAAATCCTTTGGTACCCATGGTGCCGTCTGCTGTGGTGATGGTAACTGGAAGATTCAGTTCCCGGAATTCTTCTGCGAAAAAAACTTCTGCAGCAGTGTTGAAACCCAGGAGAATCGTCGGTTTTTTGCCTTCTGCCAGTAAATCTTTTGCCAGCCGGTACATGGGCGGGACCCCAACGCCGCCGCCAATCAACAGAGGATGGCGTCCGCTTTTTGCAGTGTCATAGCCATTTCCAAGACCGGTCAGGATATCCAGGGTGGTTCCAGCAGACAGGGTTGACATATATTGGGTACCCTTTCCGACGGTTTTATATAGGATGGTTAAGGTTTTTTGATCATAGTCGCAAACAGAAATGGGGCGACGCAGAAAAAAACCGTCTAATTTGATATTGACAAACTGACCGGGTGCGGTAATGGCGGAAGTATCTCCCGCCAAAACCATTTTCAATACCGTATCGGTCAGATGTTGATTTTGTTTAATGGTAAATATGGATTGCTTCACGACGTACCTCCTGATTACGCGTCGATGGTGGAAATGCAAAGGGTGGTTTCTTCCAGAACATCCAAAAGAACTCTTACGGTGTCCAAGGCAGTAAACATGGTGACATTGTTTTCTACTGCGCATTGACGAATTTCTTTGCCATCATTGTTTTGTGTGTCGGAATTGATGTCTCTGGTATTGATGACATAGGTTACATAGCCATGGCGGATAGACTCTATGATTTCGTCACTGCCTTCGCTGATTTTTGCTCTGACTCTGGTGCGAATACCATGTTCTTTCAAAAATTCCGCAGTGCCTCTGGTTGCTTCGATATTAAAGCCCAGTTCGTAGAACCGGCGAATCAGCGGAAGCGCTTCTTCTTTGTCTTTATCGGCAATGGTCACAAATACAGTGCCGTAATTGAGAATATTCATGCCAGAAGCCTGCAGTGCTTTGTACAGCGCGCGGTTGAGCTTATTGTCATAACCGATGGCTTCCCCTGTGGATTTCATTTCGGGAGACAAATAGGTGTCCATGCCATGCAGTTTGGAGAAAGAGAAAGCAGGTACTTTGACATACCATCTGTTCTTTTCATCGGGATAGATACCGAAAATACCTTGCTCTTTTAATGTTTTGCCCAAGATGACCAGTGTTGCAATATCCGCAAGGGAATATCCGGTTGCTTTGGACAGGAATGGTACCGTTCTGGAAGAACGAGGGTTTACTTCAATGACATAAACATCATCGTTTTTATCGACAATAAACTGAATGTTAAACAGTCCGCGGATGCCAATCCCAAGCCCCAGTTTCTTGGTGTATTCCAGAATTTTGCCTTTTGCTTTTGCAGATACGCTAAATGTAGGATATACACTGATGGAGTCTCCGGAATGGATGCCGGTTCTTTCTACATGTTCCATAATACCTGGAACAAATACGTCATAACCGTCGCAGACAGCGTCTACTTCTAATTCTTTCCCCTGAATATATTTATCAACCAAAACAGGCTGATCTTCATTGATGGCCACTGCTGATTTTAAATAAGTGCGCAGAGATTCTTCGTTGGCGACAATTTGCATTGCGCGTCCGCCCAAAACATAGCTGGGGCGAACCAGTACGGGATAACCGATTTCTTCCGCTGCTTTTACACCGTCTTCAATGTTGGTGACAGCGCGTCCCTTGGGCTGAGGAATCTGCAGTTCTTCCATGATTTTTTCAAAAGAGTCTCTGTTTTCTGCCCGCTCAATGGCAGCAACATCGGTACCGATGATGGTTACGCCGCGTTCCATCAGTGGCTGTGCCAAGTTGATGGCAGTCTGACCACCCAGGGAAGCAATGACGCCAAGCGGCTGTTCCAGTTCCACAATGTTCATCACATCTTCCACAGTCAGCGGTTCAAAATAAAGTTTATCGCTGGTGGTGTAATCCGTAGAAACGGTTTCTGGATTGTTATTGATGATGATGGATTCATAACCATATTTTTTGATGGTAGTTACAGCGTGCACGGTGGAATAGTCGAATTCCACACCTTGTCCGATTCGGATGGGACCAGAACCCAAAACAATGATTTTTTTCTTATCGCTGAGGCGGGATTCATTGCCTTCTTCATAGGTAGAGTAGAAGTAGGGAATATATCCGCCGCAGCCGCTGGTTTCGATCATTTTATAAACAGGGAACAGATGCATTTCTTTTCTCAGTTGGAACACATCAATTTCTTTCCAGTTCCAAAGTTTCGCGATAAATTTATCGGAGAAGCCCATTTTCTTTGCAGTTTTCAAAATTTCTTGGTCTCCTGGATGTTCTGCCAAAACGGTTTCGTAATCCACAATATGCTTTAATACTTCCAGGAAGTATTTGGTGATCTGTGTTGCATCAAAAATATCATCCAGAGAAACGCCATTGCGGATCAGTTGAGCGATGGCATAAATCCGATCGTCGGGGCTTTTCGCGATATATGCCAGCAGTTCTTCATTAGAAGTATGATCAAATTTTGGCATATGGATGTGGCAGACACCGATTTCCAGAGAGCGAACAGATTTGAGCAAGCATTCTTCGATGGTTCTGCCAATGCCCATGACTTCGCCGGTGGCTTTCATCTGTGTACCCAGTGTGTTTGCGGCTGTTGCAAATTTATCGAAGGGGAAACGGGGCATTTTTGCTACAATATAATCCAGCGCAGGTTCGAAATTTGCGTTGGTTTCAGAAATTTGGATTTCATCCAAGGTCATACCTACGGCGATTTTTGCAGTTACTCTTGCAATGGGGTAGCCGCTTGCTTTGGAAGCCAGAGCAGAAGAACGAGAAACACGAGGGTTTACTTCGATCAAGTAATATTTGGAGGAATTGGGATCCAGTGCAAACTGAATGTTGCAGCCGCCCTCGATTTTCAGCGCACGGATAATTTTCAGCGCGCTGTCGCGCAGCATATGGAAATCGGCATCATTCAGTGTCAAAATAGGCGCAACCACGATGGAGTCCCCGGTGTGTACGCCGACAGGATCGATGTTTTCCATGCCGCAGATGGTGATGGCATGGTCGGTGCCATCCCGCATCACTTCAAATTCGATTTCTTTATAGCCTTTTACGCTTTTTTCAACCAATACCTGATGTACCGGAGAAAGTTTCAGTGCGTTTTCCATAATCTCTACTAACTCTGTTTCGTTGTTGGCAAAGCCGCCGCCGGTACCGCCTAGTGTAAATGCAGGACGCAGGACAACCGGATAGCCGATTTCTTTGGCGGCCTGAATGGCTTCTTCTATGGAATAGGTAATGATAGAAGGGATGACGGGTTCGCCGATGGACTGACACAACTCTTTGAATAATTCTCTGTCTTCTGCCCGTTCAATGCTTTCACAGCTGGTGCCCAAAAGTTCGACCTGGCATTCTTTCAAAATCCCTTTCTTTTCCAACTGCATGGCCAGATTCAGACCGGTCTGACCGCCGATGCCGGGAACGATGGCATCAGGACGTTCATAACGCAGAATTTTTGCAACATATTCTAATGTCAACGGTTCCATATATACTTTATCTGCAATCGTGGTATCGGTCATAATGGTAGCAGGGTTAGAATTTACCAATACGACTTCATAGCCTTCTTCTTTCAAAGCAAGGCATGCCTGGGTACCGGCATAGTCAAACTCCGCTGCTTGTCCAATGACAATGGGACCGGATCCGATGATCAGAATTTTTTTTAGGTCAGTTCTTTTAGGCATATGATAATTCCTCCTTGATATAAATGAAAAAAATGGATTGATACTGTCTTATCTAATGGTTGTTTGCTGGATATGGGAAGCGTCCTCCCAAACTGGAGCGCCATGATATAGGGTTAACAGGCATTTTCCATATACCTGCCTGCCGGCAAAGGGGGTACTTTTTCCCATGGATAAAAAGTCCGCAGGATCTATGGTGTACTGTGCGGATAAATCATATACTGTCAGATTTGCCGGCATACCAACTGCAAGAGGGGTACCGATACCAAAGCGTTTAGACGGGTTGGTATGCATCAAATGAATTAGCTTCTCTAAGGTAAGAATTCCTTTTTTCACCAGTTCAGTATATAAAACAGGAAATGCAGTTTCCAATCCGACAATGCCCATCATGCTGCCAGAAAGCCCTTTGCTTTTTTCTTCTGCAGAGTGGGGGGCATGATCTGTGGCGATCATATCGATGGTGCCATCCAAAATACCGGTAATCAGTGCATCCCGATCCGCTTTGCTGCGCAGGGGCGGATTCATTTTGAATCGACCATCTTCCTGCAGATCCATATCGCAGAAAACCAGATAATGTGGTCCGGTTTCGCAGGAGACAGAGAGGCCCTCTGCTTTTGCCTGACGGATCAGAGCAACGCCTTCTTTGGTGGAGATATGGCAGACATGGTATTTTCCGCCGATTTCCCGTACGAGCTGTAAATCTCGCTCGATTTGTTTCCATTCACTTTCGGAGCAGATGCCTTTGTGCCCATGCTGTGCACAATATAGCCCGTCATGAATGTAGCCGCCATTGAGTAGTTCGTTGACTTCGCAATGCGCGGCTACGATTTTATCAAATTGTTTGATTTTTTGCATTGCCTGACGCATGATTTCGTCATTTTGCACACCGCGACCATCGTCAGAAAAAGCACAGACATGGGGTGCCAATTCGTCGATTGCTGCCAATTCCATACCTTTTTCGCCGCGGGTAATGGCGCCGTAGGGCAATACTTCAATGCAAGCGGTTTTCCGAATGATTTCCAACTGTGGATCCAATGTTTCGGCACAGTCAGGTACAGGATTCAGATTTGGCATGGCACAAATGGTGGTATAACCGCCGTGAGCGGCTGCCAAGGTGCCTGTCTGGATGGTCTCTTTATAAAAAAATCCCGGTTCTCTCAGATGTGTATGAACATCAATCAAACCGGGAAAGACAAAACATCCTTCCAAATCATAAACAACGCTGCCTGTTGTAGGTACGGCGGAAGAAATATCGGTGATGATACCATCCTTGACAAATACGTTGGATTTTACAAATTTGTCCTGCATAAATACATTTGCATTGGATAAAATGTAGTTCAATGTATTTCTCTCCTTTCTTCTGTCTGCGTGTTTGTTATGTATTTCTTTACAAATTGTCAGTAGTATATCACAAGGATTTTACCGTGTCAAGCATTTCTTTGCAAGAAAATTCGCGCCCTTTCATTGACAGGAAATCAAAAAATATGATAGACTGAGGATGTAAAAAGCAAGAAGTTTTCTGTAACTGACGGATTTGTGGATAACCACAAGGGAGCAGAAAATCAAATGAGGAGCGGTACAGTACTGCCGGCAGGATATTTTTCTAAAAAAGACTTCCTGGCGGTGCGGACGCGCGTGCGATTGTTGTGTAAAGGAGAGATGGCGGTGTTTTTGCAAATAGAGAAAAACGGTCGTCTTTTTTACTGTAAAGGCACAACAAACGGGATGTGCTGCTTTTGTCGACCGTCTGGGCAGTCCTGTTTTTTGAGAACGGAATCGGACTGTCCTTTTTTGCGTGTATAATACGCGGCAGAAGATAAGTTTAGGAGGTTTATCCATGAAAAAAGTTGGTATTGTCATGGGGAGTGACAGCGATCTTCCCGTAGTGGAAAAAGCGATGGTTACACTGGAGGAATTTGGCGTACCATTTGAAGTGCATGT
>ERZ1643247.1661-NODE-1661-length-19645-cov-10.607351_pt1 | contig 19645 bp, 17 predicted proteins | sample MGYA00579264_ERZ1643247 | MGnify/ENA primary metagenome ERZ1643247 (study PRJEB29033, sample SAMEA4952262) | chicken gut metagenome | biome: Broiler Chicken; feature: Gastrointestinal Tract; material: Caecum | place: Ireland | collected 2018 | study: Broiler... | reverse complement strand
CCGGCGTCGCCCTTGACCACGGTGCCGATGATGGAGGACTGCTCGCCCGCCCGGGCCAGCACGTCCAGGGCGTGGCCGATCTGATCCTTGGGGATGGCGATGACCAGGCCGATGCCCATGTTGAAGGTGTTGTACATATCCCGCTCCGGGATGTCGCCGGAGCGCTGGATGATCTCAAAGATGGGGGGCACGGGGAAGGAGTCCTTCTGGATGCGGGCGGTGAGGCCGGCCTTCATCATGCGGGGCACGTTCTCATACAGGCCGCCGCCGGTGATGTGGCTGATGGCCTTGACCTCCACGCCGTGCTGGCGCAGGCACTGGATGGATCTGACGTAGATGTGGGTGGGGCGCAGCAGCTCCTCCCCCAGGGTGCGGCCCAGCTCGGACACGTGGATGTCCAGGGCCTTGGGGTTGGAGTCGATGCCCAGCACCTTGCGCACCAGGGAGAAGCCGTTGGAGTGGACGCCGTTGGAGCTCAGGCCGATAAGCAGATCCCCCTCCTGGAGGGTGGAGCCGTCAATGATCTTCTCCTCGTCCACAATGCCCACGGAGAAGCCGGCCACGTCATACTCGTTCTCCGGCATGAGGCCGGGGTGCTCGGCGGTCTCGCCGCCAATGAGGGCGCAGCCGGCCTGGCGGCAGCCCTCGGTGATGCCGGAGACAATGTCGGCGATGTGCTCCGGGTGGTTCTTCCCGCAGGCGATGTAGTCCAGGAAGAAGAGGGGCACGGCGCCGCCGCAGATGATGTCGTTGACGCACATGGCCACGCAGTCGATGCCGATGGTATCGTGCTTGTCCATCAGGAAGGCGATTTTCAGCTTGGTGCCCACGCCGTCGGTGCCGGACACCAGGACGGGCTTCTTCATGCCCGCCACGTCGGGGGCAAACAGGCCGCCGAAGCCGCCCAGGGTGCCCAGGACGCCGGGGATATAGGTGGACTCCACCAGGGGTTTGATGCGGTTGACCGACTCGTAGCCGGCGGTGACGTCCACGCCGGCGGCGGCGTAGGACTCGGAATGGGAGTTCTTCATCGCAAAACCTCCAAAAGAAATGAGGAAATGGTGCGCTGGGATACAGGAAAAAGCCTCGCAGAGTTTTACCCGCTTTGCGGGTAAAAGAGATTCAAAGGAAGTCCGCAGGCGAATTCACTTCGCCGGAGGACACCACTGCCCCTGGCCGCGGCGGCCAGGGCCACCCGCGCGGGCGCGGGTGAGGGGGGTATCGCGGTCATTGTGCCGCCCATAGGGCGGCGCGGTGACCGCGTATCCAGGGGGGACGAAGTCCCCCCTGGAAGGATCACTCTTTCCCAGTCCAGCAATAGGTGCAGATCTTGTCCCGGTCGATGCCGATGGCCTCCAGCAGGCCGTCCAGGGACTGGTAGCCCAGGGAGTCAAAGCCCAGCTTCTCACAGATGGCCTTGAGCATGCACTGGCCCCGCTCCGTGGAGGAGTCGGCATACTCCTCCAGGTGGTTCTGGCCCTCGTCGCCCTCCAGCTCCTGGATGGTGCGGCGGGCCAGCAGCTCCATGTCGGAGTTGCTGCGGGAGAAGTTCAGGTACTTGCAGCCGTACATGATGGGCGGGCAGGCCGAGCGCATGTGAACCTCCTCGGCGCCGGACTCATAGAGGAAGTCCACCGTGCCCTGGAGCTGGGTGCCCCGGACGATGGAGTCGTCCACGAAGAGGAGCTTCTTGCCCTCGATGAGCTCGGGCACGGGGATCTGCTTCATCTTGGCCACCTGGTCGCGGGCCTTCTGGTCGGCGGGCATGAAGGAGCGGGGCCAGGTGGGGGTGTACTTGACGAAGGGGCGGGCGAAGGGCTTGCCGCTGCGGTTGGCATAGCCGATGGCGTGGGGCACACCGGAGTCGGGCACGCCGGCCACATAGTCCACCTTGGGCATTTTGCCCTTTTTCACCTCGTCCCGGGCCATGATCTCACCGTTGCGGTAGCGCATGACCTCCACGTTGACCCCCTCGTAGTTGGAGTTGGGGTAGCCGTAGTAAGTCCACAGGAAGGCGCAGATGCGCATCTTGTCCCCGGCGGGGGAGAGGGTCTCCCACCCTCCGGGGGTCACCTTGACGATCTCGCCGGGGCCCAACTCATAGGCGTCGTGGTAGCCCAGCTTGTGATAGGCAAAGGACTCAAAGGACACGCAGCAGCCGTCCTCGGTCTGGCCCACCAGCACGGGCAGGCGGCCCAGCCGATCCCGGGCGGCCACAATGGCGTCGGGGGTGAGGATCAGGATGGTGCAGGAGCCGTCGATCTCCGCCTGGGCCCGGCGGATGCCGGATACCAGGTCGTCCTCCTGGTTGATGAGGGCGGCGGCCAGCTCCGTGGAGTTGACCTTGCCGGAGCTCATGGCCAGGAACTGGTGGCCGTGGTCGGAGAAATAGCGCTCCACCAGCGCGTCGGCGTTGTTGATGATGCCCACGGTGGTGATGGCGTACAGCCCCAGGTGGGAGCGCACCAGCAGGGGCTGGGGGTCGGTGTCGCTGATGCAGCCGATGGCGGCACAGCCGTGGAACTCGGAGAGATCCTTGTCGAACTTGGTGCGGAAGGGGGTGTTCTCGATGTTGTGGATCTGCCGCTGGAAGCCGTCCTTCCTGTCATAGACCGCCATGCCCGCCCGCTTGGTGCCCAGGTGGGAGTGGTAGTCGGTGCCGAAGAACACGTCCAGCACGCAGTCATGCCTGGAGATCGCGCCGAAAAATCCGCCCATGCTTATTTGTCCCCCATCAGGCGGCGCATGACCTCCTCATAGGCCTCCTCGGCGCCGCCCAGATCCCGGCGGAAGCGGTCTTTGTCCAGCTTCTCGTGGGTCTTCTCGTCCCACAGGCGGCAGGTGTCGGGGGAGATCTCGTCGGCCAGGACGATGGTGCCGTCGGCCGTCTTGCCGAACTCCAGCTTGAAGTCCACCAGATCGATGCCGATCTCCTTCATGAAGCCGCGCAGCAGGTCGTTGACCATCATGGTGTACTTGCGGATGAGGGCAATCTCCTCCTTGGTGGCCAGCTTGAGGGCCAGGGCGTGGGAGGTGTTGAGCAGGGGGTCGCCCAGATCGTCGTTCTTGTAGGAGAACTCGAAGGTGGGCTCGTCAAACACGATGCCCTCCTCCACGCCGTACCGCTTGGCGAAGGAGCCGGCGGAGATGTTGCGCACAATCACCTCCAGGGGCACGATGGACACCTTCTTCACCGCGGTCTCCCGGTCGCTGAGCTCCTCAATGTAGTGGGTGGGCACGCCCTTGGCCTCCAGGCGGCGCATCAGGTTGTTGGTCATGCGGTTGTTGATGGCGCCCTTGCCGGTGATGGTGCCCTTCTTCAGGCCGTTGAAGGCGGTGGCGTCGTCCTTGTAGGAGACGATGACCACCTCGGGGTCGTCGGTGGCGTACACCTTCTTGGCCTTGCCCTCGTACAGCTGCTCTCTCTTTTCGTAAGCCATGATACAAACTCCTCTATACACAAAAATTTTTGATTCAGGGATTGGAACTCAGAGCGCCTCGCTCTGGAGCTTCTGATCCTTCAGCTCCACCTCGGCGGCCATGGAGGCCTTGAACTGCTCCAGCTTGTCCCCCAGAACCTCGTCGGACAGGGCCATCATCTGGGCGGCCAGAATGGCGGCGTTGTCCGCCCCGTCCACCGCCACGCAGGCCACGGGGATGCCCTTGGGCATCTGCACCATGGACAGCAGGGAGTCCAGCCCCCCCATCATGGAGGTCTTGATGGGCACGCCGATGACGGGCAGGGTGGTGTAGGCGGCCAGCACGCCCGCCAGATGGGCGGCCTTGCCGGCGGCGGCGATGATCACGCCGAAGCCGTTCTCCTTGGCCGAAGAGGCGAAGCGCTCGGCGGCGGCGGGAGTGCGGTGGGCGGAGATGATGTGCACCTCCACGGGGATGCCGAAGGCTTTGAGCCGGGCGATGCAGGGGCGCATGGTGTCCAGATCCGAGTCAGAACCCATGATGACGGCAGCTTTTTTGCTCATAGGAACCCTCCTGTCCAAAATTCACGCTGGTCATACTGACAAATTTTAAGGAACCTGAAAAATAAATCAGGGTATCCGGCTATACGGATACCCTGATGCTATTTTTCCGCAGAAAAGGGCGCGAAGGCACGCACAGCGGGCCAATCCCCAGAGCGCAGCATATGCACCGGCGTCATGGCCCTACCTCCCCGTCCCCAGAATACCTATAATATATCGGATTTCCCGGGGGTTTGCAAGAGAAGGGGAGGAAATTCGTATGCTTTCACAACGATCTTTGGCGAAAAAGAAGCGTCAATTGTAAAGTGTGTGTCAAGTGCGGGCGGTGACGGCGCCGTCGGGGCTGATGACCGCCACGTGGAGGGGAATCTGTTTCCCGCTGGCGGACACGGCGGCCTCCGCCGCCCGCTGAATCCCGCCGCAGCAGGGCACGGTCATCCGGGCCACGGTGACGCTCTTCACGTCGTTGCCGGCCAGGATGGCGGTGAGCTTTTCGGTGTAGTCCCCCTCGTCCAGCTTGGGGCAGCCGATCAGCGTCACCTTCCCCCGGATGAAGTCCCGGTGGAAGGCGCCGTAGGCGTAGGCGGTGCAGTCGGCGGCAATGAGCAGGTCGCACCCGTCGAACCAGGGGGCGTTCACCGGGGCCAGCTTGATCTGCACCGGCCACTGGCGCAGCTGGCTGGGAATCTCCCCGGCGGCGGGGGCGGCGCTCTCCGCCGGGCGTTGGATCGCCCGGCTCTGGCTGCCGGGACAGCCGCAGGGCAGGGGGGCGGCCTGGGCCGCTTTGGCCGCCTTGGCGGCCAGCACGGCGGCGTGGTCGTAGGCGGGGGCCTCCCGCTCCTCGAAGGTAATGGCCCCGGCGGGGCAGGCGGGCAGGCAGTCCCCAAGCCCGTCGCAGTAGTCCTCCCGGGTGAGGCGCGCCTTGCCGTCCACCATCTCGATGGCGCCCTCGTGGCAGGCGGCGGCGCACAGGCCGCAACCGTCGCACCTGCTCTCGTCAATATGGATGATTCTGCGTTTCATGCAAAACGCCTCCTTGTCTTGTTGTGAGGACAGTTTAGCAGAATCCCGGCGCCCTGTAAGTTGCAGATACAACGTTTTCAGCAAAAAAACGCGCGCCGCCGGAAAGGCGGCGCGCGCTGGATGGACATCAGGGCTCAATCACGCAGATACTGCTTCACCAGCTCCTGGAGCAGCTCGTCCCGATCCAGCTTGCGGATCAGGGCACGGGCGTTGTTGTAGTTGGTGATATAGGTGGGATCCTCTGAGAGGATGTACCCCACTATCTGGTTGATGGGATTATAGCCCTTCTCCTGCAGGGACTGGTAGACCGAGGATAGAATCTCCTTGATCTCCGGATCCTTGTCATTTTGAAGATTAAATTTGCGGGTATAGTCCATCTCCATCATTGGTACACCTCCCCGTGTATCATTCTGTTTTTCATTTTAGCGGAAAACAGCCTCCGTGTAAAGAGGCAAGCGAAAAATTTATGAGTTTTTAAGAACTGGCAAAAAAGAGGGACGGGCATGCAACCAAACGGCCCCGCCCGTGGTATTATGGGTACCAGGGACGGAGAGATCCACCGCCTGCGGGCATGGGCGGGGGAGGGGGCTCCGCCCGGGTATGCCCAAAGAGAGGTGAGGCAAGTGACAGACGAGAGGAGAGCGCGGGAGCAGGTGGAGCGCTGGGGGGATATGGTGTGGCGGCTGGCCCTGGCCCGCACCCGCCATATCCAGGACAGCGAGGACGTGTTCCAGGAGGTGTTTGCCCGCTTCTTCCGCCACGAGGGGGCGCTGGACAGCGACGAGCACCGGAAGGCCTGGCTGATCCGCTGCACCCTCAACTGCACCAACACCCTGCTGGCCGCCCCCTGGCGGAAGCACCTGCCCCTGGACGAGGCCCTGACCCGGGCGGTGCCGCCGGAGGAGCGGGAGGCATATGAAGCCGTGCTGGCCCTGCCCAGGCCCTACCGCACCGCCGTCCACCTGTACTACGTGGAGGGCTACTCCGTGGCGGAGGTGGCCGCCCTCATGGGGGCCAAGGAGGGGACGGTCAAGAGCTGGCTGTCCCGGGGCCGTGTGAAGCTGGCCGCGGTGCTGAAAGGAGACGATGAACCTTGATGGACGCATATAAGCGGGCCAATGAGGCCCTGCATCCCCCCGCCTCGGCGGTGGAGCGGGCGGTGAGACAGGCGGCAGCTGGGGTGAGGCCCCGGAAAAAGCGCCGCCCCCTGCGGGCCGTGATCCCGGCGGGGGTGGCCGCCGTGCTGGCAGCGGTTCTGCTGGTGAACGGCATCCCCGGCCTGGGGGGCGGCGGGATCACCGCCTCCGCCGTCTGCGCCCTGGCCGAGCCCGCCTATCCCGACCTGCCCCACGCCCCGGCGGAGCCCGCCACTGCCGATGATGCCGCCTGGAAGCAGTTCAACGAGGATTACGACGCCTGCTGGCAGGCATGGCGGGACTTCCGGAATGAGGCCCCCGGCCTGGAGGAGCAGACCGGCCTGCTCTCCGCCCTGGCGGACTTCTCCGCAGAGAGCACCAGCCTGGCCCTGGCGGGGGAGGGGAACGGGGTGTATTCCCCCATCTCCCTGTGGTTCGCCCTGGCCATGCTGGCGGAGACCACGGAAGGGGACAGCCGGCAGGAGATCCTGGACGCCCTGGGGGCGGAGGATGTGGAGCAGCTCCGGTCGTGGGCGGACAGCCTCTGGCACGACCTCTACGCCGACGACGGCACCGCCTCCGTCCTGCTGGGCACCTCCATGTGGCTGAACCAGGGGGTGGACTTCAACCAGGGCACTCTGGACGCCCTGGCGGAGCACTACTACGCCGCCTCCTACCAGGCCCCCATGGGCACCGACGCGGCCGACCAGGCCCTGACCGACTGGACGGCGGAGCAGACCCGCGGGCTCATCGGCTCCGACGGCAAGGTGCTGGAGACCACCCCACACACCCTGATGGTGCTGGCCTCCACCCTCTACGTCATGGGGCGGTGGAACACCGAGTTCCAGCCGGAGAACAACACCGACGACATCTTCACCGCCGCCGACGGGACGGAGCAGGAGGCGGAGTTCATGCACCGCATCGAGAACGCCTATTTCCTCAGCCGGGAGGGCTATCAGGCGGCGTCCCTCCACAGCAGCGCCGGGGAAGTGGTGTTCGTCCTCCCTGACGAGGGAGTATCCCCCCGGGAGCTGCTGGCCGACCCGGAGTTCCTGGGCAGCCTGGACGTGCATGGCGACGACGGCATTTACGGCGAGGTGCAGTGGTCGGTGCCCAAGTTCGATGTCGGCTCCGACCTGGATCTGAAATCCACTCTGGCCGGGCTGGGGATCACCTCTGTGCTGGATGAGGAAACCGCCGACTTCTCCCCCCTCACCGGCACCGACCCGGTGTGGCTGGACCAGGCCAAGCAGATCGCCCGGGTGAAGGTGGATGAGCAGGGCATTGTGGCCGCCGCCGTCACCCTGCTGGGCTTGGGCGACGGCGGCCCGGAGGTGGATCCCCGGATCTGCGTCATGGATCTGGATCGTCCCTTCCTGTTCGTCGTCCGCTCCAACAACGATGTGAACCTCTTTGTGGGCGTGGTGGACAGCCTGGTGTAACCTGGAAAGGGCTGGCACGCCACGAGCGGCGGCCCCGTTACGAAGTAAGGGGCCGCCGCCAGAAAGCTGCCAGCAGGACAGCCTGGGGGGTACATCCAATAGGGGGGAGCCGCAGCTCCCCCCTGATTGGTCGTTTTAAGGAGGGGTGCAGGGGAGGGAAATCGAAATCCCTCCCCTGCCCCTTCTTTTCCCCCATTTCTTCGGGAAGAAATGGGGGCGTCGGCCGCGCAGGCCCGCTCCGCGGGGCACCCGCCGCGAAATAGGCGCACAAAGCTAGGAACTATGAAATCTTTATAATGGATACCCCCGCCCGCCGGAGTTTCCGGCGGGCGGGGGTATCTGTGTCTATGGGGAAACGGGTCACCGCAAAACAGCGCCCAGCTCCTTCTCCAGCAGCTCCAGGATGGACTTCACATCCTCGTCCGCCTCGGCGGCGGTGAGGGAGCGGTCATCGGCCCGGAGGGTCAGGTTGAAGGCCACGCTCTTCTTGCCCTCGGGGATGGGGGCGCCGGTGTAGATGTCGAACAGCTCCACCTCTTTCAGCAGGCCCTTGGCCCCACGGTTGATGCAGTCCTCCAGCTGGCCCACGGTGACGGTGCTGTCGCACACCACGGCGATGTCCCGGGTGACGGCGGGGAACTTGGGCAGGGGGACGTACTCCGGGTCGGCGCCCCTGGCGTTCAGCAGCTCGTCAAAGCTGAGCTCAGCGCAGTACAGCTCCCCGTCCACGCCGTAGCTGCGGGCCACCAAGGGGTGGATCTGGCCAAAAATGCCGATGCAGTCGCTGCCGCTCCACACGGTGGCGCAGCGGCCGGGGTGCCAGGAGGCGTCGCTGGGGGCGCCGGCGGGCCCCTCGAAGTGGACGTCGGCGGCCCGGATGTCCTTCAGGACGGCCTCCACAACGCCCTTCATGGCGTAGAAGTCCATGTCCTCGCCGTAGGCGCCCAGGGTGAGCACCTTGGCCTCGTTGGCCAGGCCGTCCTCCCCGCCGGGGAGGTAGACCCGGGCCAGTTCGTACAGCTTGGCGGACTTGTTGCGGTAGTTCCAGTTGCGGGTGAGGATCTCCAGCATGGAGGGCAGGGTGGTGGTGCGCATGATGGAGGTGTCCTCCCCCAGGGGGTTGAGGATCTGGAAGCTCTTGCGCTGGGCGTAGTCCCCGGGCCAGCGGATCTTGTCGTAGCAGGCGGGGGAGATAAAGGAGTAGGTGATGATCTCGTCATACCCGCAGGCACGGCACACCTCGCCCAGGCGGTTCTCCAGCTTCTGCTCGTCGGAGTAGCCGCCCAGGGTGGTCTCTCCCCGCATGAGGGTGGTGGGGATGTTGTTGTAGCCGTGGAACCGGGCCACCTCCTCGGCCAGATCGGCCATGCGGCGCACGTCGCCCCGCCAGGAGGGGACGGTTACCTGGTCGCCCTCCACCTGGAAGTCCAGCTTCTTCAGGATGGACACCATCTCGCCGGCGGTAATGTCGGTGCCCAGCAGGGCGTTGATCTTCTCCGGCTCCAGCTTGAGCACGGTGGGCTGGGGCACGAAGTTGAGGATGTCAATCACACCGTCCACCACCTGGCCGGCGCCCAGCAGCTCCACCAGCTCACAGGCCCGCTCCACGGCGGGGAGGGTGTTCATGGGATCCAGGCCCTTCTCAAACTTGGCGGAGGCCTCGGTGCGCATGCCCAGGGCTAGGGCGCCCTTGCGGATGCAGGTGCCGTCGAAGCAGGCGGACTCGAACACCACGTCGGTGGTGTCGCCCACAATCTCGCTGTTCTCACCGCCCATGATGCCCGCCAGGCCCACGGCCCGGGTCTCGTCGGCGATGACCAGGTGGCTGGCGGTGAGCACGTGCTCCTTCCCGTCCAGGGTGGTGAGCTTCTCCCCCTCTTCCGCCCGACGGACGATGATCTTCCCGCCCTTCACGTAGCGGTAGTCAAAGGCGTGCATGGGCTGGCCGTACTCCAGCATCACGTAGTTGGTGATGTCCACGATGTTGTTGATGGGGCGCACGCCCATGGAGCGCAGCCGCTCCCGCATCCACTTGGGGGAGGGGGCGATCTTCACGTTGCGCACCATGCGGGCGGTGTACCGGGGCACCAGGTCGGCCGCGGGGGTCTCCACGTCCAACAGCTCGCCCAGGGAGCCGTCGGCGCCGCCCTTGACCACCGGCTGGTGGAGCTTCAGCGGCGCGTCGAAGGTGGCGGACACCTCCCGGGCCAGGCCGATAACGGACAGGCAGTCGGGCCGGTTGGGGGTGATCTCAAACTCCACCACGTGGTCGTCGGCGTTGATCACCGGCTTGATGTCGTCGCCGGGCTTGCAGTCCTCGTGGAGGATGAAAATGCCGTCGGGGATGCAGTGGGGGAACTCCGCCTGCTCGGCCCGCAGATCGGCCAGGGTGCAGTAGCTGTCGATCTTGGTATTGTAGGCCGCCAGATCCCCCTCGTGCAGGTTGGGGCAGGGGGTGTCGGGGCAGACGGTGGTGCCGCCGATGTCCGCGCAGGTGTGGAAGGTGCCGTCGCCCAGGGGCATGACCTCCAGCAGCTTCGCGCAGACGACAGGCCCGTAGATTTTGTCCCCGGGCTGGATGTGGTTGGAGATGGATGGCTTATTGGGATCCAGGGGCTTGTAGTCATTGAGCAGGGCGGCGGGGACGATGGCGGCGTAGGGGAAGTCCCGCTCGTCCAGGCCCAGCTCGGACAGGCCGCACATCATGCCGTTGGACACCTCGCCCCGCAGCTTGCCCTTCTCGATCTTCTTGCCGCCGGGCAGGGTGGACTTGTGGAGGGCGGCGGGCACCAGATCGCCCACGTGGACGTTCCAGGCGCCGGTGACGATCTGCACCGGCTCGTCCCGGCCCACGTCCACCTGGCAGATCCACATGTGGTCGGAGTTGGGGTGGCGAACCATGGACAGCACCCTGCCCACCACCACGTTGGAGATCTCCGCCCCCAGGTCGTGGGTCAGCTCCACCTTGGAGCCGGACAGGGTCATGGCCTCGGCGAACTCCTTGTCGGAGGCGTCCACATGGACGAATTCCTCCAGCCATTTGCGCGATAAGTTCATATCTGAAAACTCCCTTATTCTTCGTTTGTAGGGCGGGGGCTTGCCCCCGCCGTTTTATGGGCGTTGATCCCGGCGGCGGGGGCAAGCCCCCGCCCTGCGGAATATCGCCCGCCAAAGCCATCAGAACTGCTCCAGGAACCGCACGTCGTTTTCAAAGATCAGCCGCAGGTCGGCGATCTTGAACCGGCGCATGGCGGTGCGCTCCAGGCCGATGCCGAAGGCCCAGCCGGAGTAGACCTCCGGGTCGATGCCCGCCATCTCCAGCACACGGGGGTGGATCATGCCCGCGCCCAGCAGCTCGATCCAGCCCTCGCCCTTACAGGTGGGGCAGCCCACGCCGCCGCACTTGTGGCACTGCACGTCCATCTCGCAGGAGGGCTCGGTGAAGGGGAAGTGGTGGGGACGGAAGCGGGTCTTGGTGCCCTTGCCGTAGAGCTTCTCCACCACGGTGTTCAGGGTGCCCTTCAGATCCGCCATGGTGACCCCCTTGTCGATGACCATGCCCTCCACCTGGTGGAACATGGGGGAGTGGGTGGCGTCCACCTCGTCCTTGCGGTACACCCGGCCGGGGGCGATGATGCGGATGGGCAGGGGCATGGAGTCCATGGCCCGCACCTGCATGGGGGAGGTCTGGGAGCGGAGCATCACCCGGCTGTCCTCGTCAAAGTAGAAGGTGTCGCTCCAGTCCCGGGAGGGGTGGCCCTCCTCGGCGTTGAGGCGGTCGAAGTTCAGCTCGGCCAGCTCCACCTCGGGGCCGTCCAGCACGGTGAAGCCCATGCCGATGAAGATCTCCTTCAGCTCGTCCAGGGCGATATACATGGGGTGGCGGTGGCCCAGCTTGACGGGCTTTCCGGGGATGGTCACGTCCACGGCCTCGGCCCGCAGCCGATCCTCCAGCGCCTTGGCCTCCAGCTCGCGGCCGCGGGTCTCCAGCGCCTCCTCCAGGGCGGCGCGCACCTCGTTGGCCAGCTGGCCGATCACCGGCCGCTCCTGGTTGGACAGCTTGCCCATCTGCTTCAGGACGGCGGTGAGCTCGCCCTTCTTGCCCAGATACTTGACCCGCAGGGCGTCCAGGGCCTGGGCGTCGGCGGCACCCGCCAGGGCGTCCAGGGCCTCCCGGCGGATCTGTTCCAGCGTTTCCTTCATAACTTGCAGCTCCTTTGTCTGTTACAATGGATAATGGATAATTGATAATTAGGGTTGCCGGGGTTGGCCCGTGGATACTTGTGCATGAAAAAAGCCCTTCCTCCCAAATCACTGGGACGAAAGGCCAACCTTCCGCGGTACCACCCGCAATTCCCGCAAACTGCGGGCGCTCTCGGCCCCGGTAACGTGGGGCCATCCCGTCCCTGTCTCCAGGGCCGCTCCGGGACGAACCGAACGGGCCGTTTCCCGCGTCCGCTTTCAGCCGGTGACGGACGCTCTCTGCCGGGGCGTGAGCCGCTCTTTTTCCCTTCCTCACATGTGAACCTATTTATATCACAGATTGTACAAAAACGCAAGCGGGAAATTGAATTTCCCGCCGAAAACGGGCTGACGGAACCTATGAGCACAGGAAATAGGTCAAAAAAGCCCCTGCCAGCCTCTTCTGTTAAAGGAAAAAGGAAATTGACGAGCGGGCCGCAAGCCCCTATAATGAAACCGAATTCCCTATTCCTTAAAACAGGAGCGTGAACTTCATGAGAATTGCCACAGCGTCCCAGATGCGGGAGCTGGATCGGATGACCATACAGGAGCGGGGGGTGCCCTCCACCGACCTGATGGAGCGGGCGGCGGCCGCCCTGGCTCAGGCCGCCCTGGAGCTGGCGGGGGGCGCCCCCGGCCGGGCGGTGTGCTTCTGCGGCCTGGGCAACAACGGCGGGGACGGGGTGGCCTGCGCCCGCCTGCTGCTGGAGGCCGGGCTGGAGGTGCGCTGTGTCCTGGTGGGCCGGCGGGAGAAGCTGACCCCCGACACCCGGGCCATGGAGGCCAGGCTGGCGGCGGCCGGAGGGAGGCTGGAGCCCTTCGCCCCCGACGACGCGGACTTCGCCTCCTGGTGCCTGGAGGCGGATGTGATGGTGGATGCCATCTTCGGCATCGGCCTGAACAGCGACGTGCGGGGGGACGCCCTCACCGCCATCCACATGATGAACACCTGCGACATCCCGGTGGTGTCCGCCGACATCCCCAGCGGGGTGGAGACGGACACCGGCCGGGTGCTGGGGGCGGCGGTGCGGGCCGACCGGACGGTGACCTTCACCCTGCCCAAGGCGGGCCACTTTGTGGGCAAGGGCGGCCTGTGCACCGGCCGGCTCACTGTGGCGGACATCGGCATCCCGGCGGAGCTGGTGGACGGGGAGGACTACCCCGTCCGCACGGTGGAGGCGGAGGACGTCTCCCTGCCTGTCCGGCCCCGGGACGCCCACAAGGGGGATTTCGGCAGGGTGTACATACTGGCCGGCAGCGTGGGCTACACCGGCGCGCCGGTGCTGGCCGCCCAGGCGGCGGTGCGCTCCGGCGCGGGACTGGTGACGGTGGGGGTGCCCGCCCCGGTCTGGCCGGTGGCGGCGGCCAAGCTGGATGAGGCCATGCCCCATCCCCTGCCTGCGGGCAAGGAGGGGCAGCTCTCCCTGGACGCGGGGGAGGCGGCCTTTGCCCGCCTGTCCGCCTGCGGCGTGTGCCTGATCGGCCCCGGCCTGGGCCGGGGCAACAGCGTGTCGGCGGTGGTGCGCCACCTGCTGCCCGAGATCCGCATCCCCGTGGTGCTGGATGCAGACGGCATAAACGCGCTGGAGGGGCATATAGATGTGTTGGACGGCCGGAAGGGGCTCCACACGGTGCTCACCCCCCACGACGGGGAATTTGCCCGGCTGGGGGGAGATCTGTCCGGCGGCGACCGGCTGGGGGCCGCCCGGGCCTTCGCCATGGAGCACGGGTGCTGCCTGGTGCTCAAGGGCCACTGCACCATCACCGCCTTCCCCGACGGCTCGGCCTATCTGAACACCACCGGCAATCCCGGCATGGCCAAGGGGGGCAGCGGCGACGTGCTGGCGGGTCTGATTCTCTCCCTGCTGGGCCAGGGCCTGCCCGCCCGGCAGGCGGTGCCCATGGCGGTGTGGCTCCACGGGGCGGCGGGGGATCTCTGCGCCGGGGAGATCGGCGAGTACGGCATGACCCCGTCGGATCTGATTGCGGCCCTGCCCAGGGTGATCCGGCAGCATGTCAAATAAACGGGAGGGGATTGTGTGCGCCTGCGGATGGGCGTACTGACGATAAGCCTCTGCCTGGCCCTGACGGCCTGCGGCGGAGGGGCGGGCATCAGCCCGGCGGAGCAGCTTGCCCTGGACATTCGGGGGGAGCTGCTGGAGACGGCGGGCTGCACCGCGCAGCTGGAGCTGACGGCGGACTACGGCCAGCGGGTGTACACCTACGGCATTGATCTGAGCTGGCAGCGGGAGGGGGAGACCGTCCTCACCATCACCGCCCCGGAGAATGTGGCCGGGATCACCGCCCGCATCCTGGAGGGGGAGACCGCCCTGGAGTATGACGGCATGCGGGTGGAGACCGGCCCCCTGGACGGCAGCGGCATGAGCCCGGTGGACGCGGTGCCGGTGCTGCTGGACTACGCCGAAGGGGGCTATATCGCCGCCTGCGGCATGGAGACCGTAGACGAGCGAGAGGTACTCCGGGTGGACTGCCGGGAGCCGGAGGCCGCGGCGGGGGAGGGCCGGGCGTGCTCCCTCTGGTTCGACCCCTCCACCCATGCCCTGCTGCGGGGGGAGCTCTCCCAGGACGGCTTCACGGTGATCCAGTGCGAGTTCTCCGATTTTCAGATGGAATGACCGGGGAGGGGTGGACGCATCAAAAATGCGTCCGCCCCTCTCTGTTGCTGCCCGGCTTTTCCGGTTATTTGACTCCCATGGCGGCCGAGATCACCATCCGCTGCACCTCGCTGGTGCCCTCGTAGATCTCCGTGATCTTCGCGTCCCGCAGGAACCGCTCGAAGGGGTAGGCGCCGGAGACGCCGTCCAGCCCCACCAGATCGATGCAGCGGCGAGCCACGTCCACCGCCGTCTCCGAGGCGAACAGCTTGCCCATGGCGGCGTACTGGGCGTAGGGTTCGCCGTCCTGCTTGGCCTGGGCGGCCCGCTGGACCAGCAGACGCGCCGCGTCCACCCTGGTCTGCAGGTCGGCCAGCTGGAATTGCGTGTACTGATACTTCGAGATCAGCTGGCCGCCGGTCTCATGCTTCGACACGTATGCCTTGCAGCAGTCGATGGCCCCCTGGGCAATGCCGACGGCCTGGGCCCCCACGCTGATGCGCCCGCCGTCCAGGGTGGAGAGGGCCGTTTTGAAGCCTTTGCCGCGCTCGCCGAGCAGGTTCTCTTTCGGGATCTTGCAGTCCTGGAAGATCAGCTCATAGGTGGCGGAGCCCCGTATGCCCATCTTCTTCTCCTTCTTGCCGAAGGTAAAGCCGGGCGTCCCCTTCTCCACGATGAAGGCGGAGATGCCCCGGCTTTTCAGCTCGGGGTCTGTCACTGCGCTGACAAAGTAGATGTCTGCGTAGGAGCCGTTGGTGATAAAGATTTTGGAGCCGTTAAGCAGCCAGTGATCGCCCATATCCTCTGCCCTTGTCTGCTGGCCGCCCAGGTCGGTGCCGGCGCCGGGCTCTGTCGCCCCGAACGCCCCCAGCTTCTCGCCCTTCATCAGCGGGACGAGATACTTTTCCTTCTGCTCCGGGGTGCCGAGGACGGAGAGGGCATAGGCCCCCAGCGAGTGGTGGGCGGCGAACATGATGGACGTAGTGGCGCAGTATTTCGCTAGCTCCTCCACCATGGCGATATAGGCCAGATAGGAATGTCCGCCGCCGCCGACTTCTTTGGGATAGCACACCCCCATCAGGCCAATCTCCCGCAGCCGTTGAAGCGCCTCAGACGGAAAACGTTCCTGCTCGTCCAACTCGGCAGCCAACGGCGCAACCTCATTGACGGCAAACGCATGGATTTGCTCAATGAGATTTTGTTCTTCCTCGGTAAAATGGAAATTCATGATTTGAACCCTCCTCGCTTTTTTCAGAACGCGGTATCTTTGATACTTGCCATATCTTGTTCGCAAGACTATAATAACATCAAGGAACGTTCGGAAAAAGCGAATAGTTCAAAAGGTGAGATTCGGTTTTTTTGCTGTATTTGGAGGGCATTATGGACACAAAAAATTTAGTCACGCTGATGACCATTCTGGAAACAGGTAGTTTTCAGAAGGCTGCTACGCAGCTCAATTATGCTCCATCCACCGTCACATCTCAGATTAAGCAGTTAGAGGACGAGTTTTCCATCCAATTATTTGAAAAAGTTGGGCGCAAGATGGAGCTGACGCAAGCAGGAAAGGACATCCTGCCGTTTGTCGAAAAAATTCTGCAAAATGTAGAGCAGATTATGAACTACAAAAAGGATGCCTCGGAACTGACCGGGACATTGCGGCTGGTAGCCCCGGACTCCATTTTCATTTATATCATGCAGCCGATCATTAAGGCCATTTTGCATGAAGCTCCCCACTTGCAGCTCATCATAAACTCTTGCCCATCGGATGACGTAAACCAAGCCATTGTAAACGGTTCTGCTGATATAGGAATTGACTGCGATAAAGGGAACTTTCCTGAATCCGTCCTGCATCCCGCCTCGAAACCATTTATGGGATGCTTAATCGGTTCTCCCTTTTTAGCGCCCAGTGAACTCGATTTTTTGACACCCCATCAGCGAAAGCCCTTAGCCATGATCTACAATGAGCCGAACGCAAATTACCAGAAGAAAATGGAAGCGTATCTGGACGAAAAGGACATTGTCCTGCGCCCACCCATGAAATTGCAGAGCATTGAGGCCGTCAAACGAAGCGTGATGAATAATTTGGGTATTGCGTATGTCCCGCGTTTTTCCGTGGAGGATGAACTGAAAAATGGCTCCTTACTACAACTCAAGACAGAATTAGATGATTTTATTTTTCCGGCGGTCTGCGTATACCACCGGAACAAGTGGATCAGCCCGCAGATGGAGGTGGCCTTCCGGGTTCTCCATGACCAGCTGGGGATTGACTTTGGCGGGGCGGGGGGCTGAAAAGGCCCGGAAAAACATGCGGCGCCGCCCAGCTCGGGCAGCGCCGCGTGTGCGGAGAAAATTATTCCTGATCCTCCCGGTCCTGGGGGCCGCCGTGAATCTCGGTGATCTGGGCGCCCTCCTGGGCCTCATCCGCCTGGGCGGCGGCCTCCTGGGCCTCCCGCTCCAGTTCGTCCAGCTCGGCCAGGCGGCGGCGCAGGGCGTCCCGCTGCTCGGCGTCCAGGGCGGACACCTGCTGGTCAAACCGCTCATCCTGGCGGCGCCTGGCGTCCTCCTGGAGCTTCTGCTGGAGCTCCTCACCGTACTTTTTGCCCTGGGCCACATAAATCTCGCCCTTCTCGGCCAGCACCTTGCCGGCCTTGCAGAGCTGCTCGCCGGCCAGGGCCGCCAGGCCCACGCCTGCAAAGGCGGCGGTGGTCAGGGCCTTACCTAAATTTTCCCAAGTCATCATGGAATCCTCCTTGTTGTTTCCCTGAAACAGAGTGTGTCGGGCCGTCCGGCCCCGTGTTCTGAGCATAGTATAAACCGAATTGCCCGTTTTGTCTTTTGAATTCTATGAACTGAACATTAAAAATAGATGAAAAGCCGGGTTGTGGAGCAGTCCCGCCCGTAGTATAATGAACCAATACCAAGCATGCAGAGAGGCGAGTACATGAAACAGCTGGAGAGAAGAACCTGGGCGGAGATCTCCCTGCCCGATCTGGAGCATAATTACCGGGCGCTCCGGGCCATGCTGGCCCCGGGGTGCCGGTTTCTGGGCGTGGTGAAGGCCAACGCCTACGGCCACGGCGCGGTGCGTGTGGCGCAGAAGCTGGAGCAGCTGGGCGCGGAGTATCTGGCGGTGGCCTGCCTGGGGGAGGCGGTGGAGCTGCGAGAGGCGGGTATCCGCGCTCCCATCCTGATCCTGGGCTATACCCCCGCCGACTGCGGCGGGGAGCTGCTGCGCTACGGCCTGACCCAGACCATATACGACGCGGGGACTGCCCGCGCCTTCTCCGAGGCGGCGTGCCGGGCGGGAAAGCGCCTGCGGGTTCACGTGAAGGCGGACACCGGCATGTCACGGCTGGGCTGGCTGTGCGGCGGGGCGGCGCTGGAGCGTGCGGCGGACGACATCCAGGCGGTGTGCGCCCTGCCCGGCCTGGAGGCCGAGGGGATCTACACCCACTTTGCCAACGCCGACAGCGATGAGGACTATACCATGGAGCAGTTCACCCGCTTCCTGGATCTTTTGGCCGAATTGGAGCGGCGGGGCGTCACCTTCCAAATTCGCCATTGCGCCGCCAGCGCGGCTGTGTTAAAGTATCCCTGTACCCACCTGGATATGGTGCGGCCGGGCATCGCCCTGTACGGCCACTACCCGGATCCCTCCTGCGAGGGGCTGGACGGCCCCGGCCTGATCCCGGTGATGACCCTGAAAACCCGGGTGGCCTCGGTGAAGGATGTGCCCGCCGGCACGCCGGTGAGCTACGGCTGCACCCATGTGCTGGAGCGGGACACCCGCCTGGCCGCCCTCACCGCCGGCTACGCCGACGGGCTGCCCCGGGTCTGCTCCGACCGGCTGGAGGTGTGGCTCCAGGGCCGCCGTATCCCGGTGGTGGGCCGCATCTGCATGGACATGTGCATGGCGGATGTGACCGGGCTGGACGTCCACCCCGGCGACGAGGCGGAGATCTTCGGCCGGCATCTGCCGGCGGAGGAGGCCGCCGCCCTGGCGGGTACAATCCAATATGAGCTGCTGTGCGCTGTGTCTCCCCGGGTGCCCCGGGAGTATCTGGAACAGGATGGGGGCAAAACGCTCTGAGCCGGCATACAATGGGCCGGGGAGCCGTGCCGGCGCAGCGGCGGCGGGGCACGGGACTTCCTGAATTTTGAAGCCCTGTGTATAAATTCCGCCGCCCCGTGGGAAAATCATAGTGACCGCGTTACATAAGCCCCGCGCTGTGTGACGCTGGTGACTATTTTCCGGCGGAGTGTGAGCTTTTGTGGACAACAGCGTAAAACGAGGAGACATCTTCTATGCCGATCTGAGCCCGGTGGTGGGCAGTGAGCAGGGGGGCGTGCGGCCGGTGCTGATCGTACAGAACGACACCGGCAACCGGCACAGCCCCACGGTGATCGCCGCCGCCATCACGTCCCAGACCGGCAAGGCCCGTCTGCCCACCCACATTGAGCTCTCAGCCAACACCTACGGCCTGCCCAAGGAGTCGGTGGTGCTGCTGGAACAGATCCGGACGCTGGACAAAAGGCGGCTGAGAGAGCACATGGGGCGGCTGGACGAAGCGCAGATGCAGCGGGTGGACAACGCCATCGCGGTCAGCTTCGGCCTGCACACGGATACCATGGTTTAACGGGGAGAACGGGGCCGCCCGGACGGGCGGCCCCGCATCCCGGAGGGAGGTCGTACATATGAGAAAGACACACTGGCCCGCCCGGGCGGCGGCGGGCTGCCTGGTCACCCTGAGCCTGGTGGGGGTGGCCTTTGCCGCAGGGGGGCAGGGGAGCCAGAGCGATCCGCTGGTCACCCTCAGCTATCTGACCCAGCAGACCACTCCCGCCATCCTGTCCCAGGTGGACAGCATGGTGGACGAGCGGGAGGCCGAGCTGGAGGCGCAGCTCTCCGCAGTGGTAGACCGCTACGTCCAGGAGGTGGAGGACGCCCTGGCCTCCTCCGGCGGGACAGCCGCCCAGCCGGGCAGCGGCAGCGCCTCCTATGAGGTGGTGACCCTCTCCGCCGGGCAGACCATCGTGGGGAGCGCGGCCTGCGAGTTTCTGCTGCGCAGCGGCACGGCCCTCTGCGTGTCGGACACCTCCCCCGGCCTGGTGGACATGACCGCCGGCACCACCCTGGCCGGCGGCGGCGCCCTGACGGCCAACCACCTGTACCTGGCCACCATTGAGGGCCGGGGCGTGACCGCCGC
>ERZ1643247.1660-NODE-1660-length-19653-cov-7.506531_pt1 | contig 19653 bp, 20 predicted proteins | sample MGYA00579264_ERZ1643247 | MGnify/ENA primary metagenome ERZ1643247 (study PRJEB29033, sample SAMEA4952262) | chicken gut metagenome | biome: Broiler Chicken; feature: Gastrointestinal Tract; material: Caecum | place: Ireland | collected 2018 | study: Broiler... | reverse complement strand
ATATTGAATTTTCAAGGAGCGAAGCCCATTTCAGGTATGGGAAGTCTTAGTAATTTATTCCACTCCGTCAATCACATCGCTCATATCATAAAGTCCCGCCGGTTTACCTGCCAGATAAACAGCTGCCTGGATGGCTCCTTTTCCAAAAACGGCTCTGGAATAAGCAGTGTGTTTAAATTCTATAACTTCGTCTGTACCGGCAAAAATAATCTCATGCTCACCAACGATAGTTCCGCCGCGCACTGCTGAAATTCCGATCTCATCCGCCGGACGCTGCATCCGGCGCTGACTGCGGTCAAAAACATATTCATATCTGCCTTCGCTGGCCTCATTGATGGAGTCCGCCAGGGCAAGCGCCGTGCCTGAAGGAGCATCCAGTTTCCTTCTGTGATGTTTCTCAACGATATCAATATCAAAACCAGCATCACCCAGAACTTTTGCTGCTGTCTTAACCATTTTTAAGAGTGTATTAATACCAAGAGACATGTTGGCAGAGCGCAGGATCGCTGTTCTCTGGCTGCATTCTTTCAGATGAGCAAGCTGTTCGTCGCTAAGCCCTGTGGTACATTCTACAAGAGGAATCTGTTTCTACGCCGCATAATCAAGAACTGCATCCACTGCCGGGGCGGCAGAGAAATCAATGATGGCATCCACCGGTACATTTACTTCGTCAAGTGAAGTAAAAACAGGAAAATCCTCCTGCTTTCCGGCTGTCACGTCCACGCCGGCTGCCACTTCCACATTGTCCATATCTTTTATTAAATCGCAAATGACATGTCCCATATAGCCATTACATCCGTACATCAGTACCTTTGTCATAATGCTCCTCGCTTTCTTTATTTAAAGGATCCCTACCTCAATCATTGCTTTTCTCAGACGTTCTGTATTGGCGTCTTCCATTTCTGTCAGCGGACGTCTCAGATGTGGTCCGCAGATTCCCATGAGTTCAAGAGCCTTCTTAACAGGAATCGGATTCACCTCACAGAAAAGGGCATGAATCAATTCCAGGTATTTAATCTGGAGCTCACGACTTTTCTCTACATTTCCTGCCATGTATTCCGCACAGATATTATGAGTATCTTCCGGCGCAACATTGGATAAAACGGAAATAACGCCTTTCGCGCCCAATGACATCATCGGAACAATCATGTCATCGTTTCCGGAGTACACATCAATATCTCCCTGCGTTTCATACATTAACTGCGCAGTATAGGAAACATCACCAACCGCATCTTTAATACCCACAATGTTGTCTACATTCTTTACCAGATACGCCATCGTATCCGCATTGATCTTACATCCGGTGCGGCTCGGCACATTATATAAAATCAACGGAAGATTGGTATGTCTTGCCACATAAGAATAATGGTCGATCAGACCGTTCTGTGTAGCTTTATTATAATACGGCGTCACAACCAGAGCAGCGTCCGCTCCCGCCAGCTCTGCCTGATGGGTCAGCCAGGATGCCGTTCTCGAATCGTTGGATCCGGTTCCGGCAATTACCGGCACTCTTTTATTGGTACGGTTCACACAATATCGAATCGCTGCAATGTGCTCTTCATGATTCAGCGTAGAAGCTTCACCTGTAGTACCGCATACAATGATGGCATCTGTCTTGTTTTCAATCTGAAAATCAATCAGCTTCCCAAAACTGTCATAATCAATATTATAGTTCTCGTCAAACGGTGTGGCGATCGCAACACCTGCGCCAGTAAAAATTGCCATATTCATCCTTCCTTTCTGCTCTTCTATCATACAGCCGGCCATTTGGAAAAACCGCCGGCCGGCTATACGTGTTTTCTTCATCTGTCTGCATACGGCAGATTATTGTCTTCTGTCAGTCCTCTGTGATGTCAGTATGTTCTGTCATTATCTGTCGGCACTAAGAATCTCTCCTGCCTGTTCTTTCTCCGTATGGATATAATAAATGCAATCTGCCAGCTCGCGAACTTCTTCCGGAAGATTCCTTCCGGTGAGTATCAAATCTGTAGACTCATCTTTTACCGCCAGCAATTCCCGCAGATCATCCATGGTGATGATATTATAATCAATCAGACCAAATATTTCATCGAGAATCAGCAGATCACATTGTCCGGTATCAAGAACCTTTCTTGTATATCCAAGAGCCATTCTGATATTTGACAATTGTTCCTGCCTTTCTTCCTCATCCATATCGGAATAGGCACAGGCCGCTTTCGCGAAGCGGAAAATCTGCAGTTCCGGTTCCAGTTTTTTGAGAAAATCAAGGGTATCCGAATGTTTACATTTGAGAAACTGTACCATAATCACCTGTTTCCCTATGCCGGCAGCACGAATCCCCAGCCCCAGAGCCGCTGTGGTCTTCCCTCTTCCTTCACCATAATATACCTGTATACTTCCGTCCATGTCCTGACCTTTCATCCTGATTATTCATTTTTCGTACCAAAGTGTCTTAACGCACCCCGGTATCGGGCAATGTTTTGTTAATAATACCATATTTTGCCTTAAAAATCCACACTGAAAAATAGCAGGTGCGCCGGCTGTTAAAACAATGGCACGCTAATTATCCTCTGATCGGGCGTTAAACATTCTCACATCCTCATCTCTGCCGAGCACCTGGAATCCGTCAAATCCCTGTTCTTCCAGCCGGTTCAAAAACTTGCCAAGCTTTTTCGGTTTCACATAAAGAGCCGTGGTATACTGACCGCGAAGCTCTTCTGCGCGAATGATCGCCTGCTCAATCTGATCTTCATCATACAAAAGCACTACTTTTTCAGGCTTATCTGCAAGCTTTGCCTGCCGCTCTGATAATATGCTGAAAATCCGCTCAAAACCAATGGAGAATCCCACCGCCGGCACCTGTTCCTTAACAAACTTACCTATAAGATTATCGTATCTTCCTCCACCGGCAATGGAACTGTTGAAATCCAGAGACTCGATTTCAAATACGGTTCCCGTATAATATCCCTGTCCGCGCACCAGAGTCATATCATATTCCACACTGTAACTGTCCCCTGCCAGACGGTTGGAAATATCAATGATATTGGCAAGAGAATCTATATATTCCTTATTATTGCTGATTGTCCTCACGTAATCAAGGGTAAACGGAGCATTTCCAATTAATTCCATAAAATCAGCAATAACTTTCTCATCAAAACCTTTTTCTGTCAGCTCACGAGCCACACCTTCCGCTTTTATTTTATTCAATTTGTCAAAAGAAATGCAGACGCTGTCCAAATCTTCCTCTTTAAATCCTGTTGTCAGAAGAATGTCTTTTAAGACTCTCTTATCATTGATTTTGATTTTAAAATTATCTATACCGATATTCAACAGCGCTTTCGCGGTTGTGTGTATCAGCTCAATCTCGCAGCTTGGAGACTCTGAACCAAGAATATCAATATCACACTGCATAAACTCACGAAGACGTCCCTTCTGCGGACGTTCCGCCCGATATACTTTGTCTATCTGGATAACCTTAAACGGATTCGGAAGATGCGCCCGATTGTTAGCATAATAACGGCTTAACGGAAGCGTCAGATCATAACGGAGGCCCATATCTGCGAGCTGTGATTCCTGTCCTGCCTCCATCGCTTTTTTCAGCTTGTCTCCCCTCTTCATCACCTTAAAAATCAAATTGAGATTCTCGCCGCCCTCACTTTTGTCAAGGTTTTCAATATCCTCGAGAATCGGTGTGAAAATTCTCTGGAAACCACAATTCTCATATGTTTCACAAATTTTTCTTTGAAGGTAATCCCTTAACTCCGCCTGCGCCGGCAGATAATCATTGGTTCCTTTTACTGGTGTAATCTTCATTTTCTCTATCCTCCTGTTATATTGGCGTCCGCTTCCCTTTTCCAGATTGAATCCCGCTCTGACTTACAGTCCCGGTAAACGTACCATCATAGAAAAAGGACTACCCAAACGAGCAGTCCGCTTATTCCTAACCTATATTTCCGGAATCGGCCACCTTCCGCTCCAGATTCATGCCGTCATCACAGTATTCCATTTTATTGACCGAAACTTCATAGGCAATCCGATTAACTACTGTATCGTCACCAAGCTTTTTCTGGTACTCACGGCTCTGAATCCGGCCCCACAACTGAATCCGGCTGCCCACCGGAAGCTTTCCTGCGTACCTTGCGTTTCTGCCCCAGCAGATGCACGGGATATAATCCGACTTGCTGTAGGCACGGTTTACTGCCAGAAGTACATCTGCGATTTCTCTGCCCAGAGGTGTAGTCCGGTATACCGGCTCCTTACAAATATATCCGTCAAGAAAAATCATGTTCGGCTTACGATTATCCAGGACATCTAAAAGCTCCAGCTCCCTCACAAAAAGAGAAAGCACCAGATGATTCCGGTTATTCTCATGCTTATTATAAGAGCGGAACTGCCCTCTCGCCTCCATGAAACGACCGATGCAGGACTGGCTGACATCGATCAGACGCTCGGAAATAAGCAGCGGAATCGTATCACTTGAATGACTGAGTCTGCTCACTTTCAGCTTCACCGTGTAGAATCCCTCTCCGAATACCTCATGGCTGAATTCAAAATCAGAAATAATCTCTCCAGCGACAACCGCCTGGTTATTTTTTAAAATTTTTTCTGTCATGTTTACTCCTCCCTGTATATAACACAGTCGTCTGTATACATCTATTTGTATTCAAATACTGCAGAAAATATGAATAAAAACTTGTTTTTTTCATTCACAATATCTGCAGGCACCGTATCTTTAAGGAAGATATTCGTGACATCACATCCCAAGATGTATTTTGATGTAAAACAGATTCAGTATAATAATTCTGCTTTAAAATGTCAACCTTTAAACACCGGCAGATATCATGATTTTCGCTGTTTTCCCTGCATGAAAACAACTTTTTATTGTTTCTTCGGAATCTTTGTGCTAGAATGGTTTCGCTTCTTGTGAATAAGAAAATTCATTTATCTTTTGAGAGAAATGTTACGCAATACACAGTATCACCGATTTTAGAAAGAAGGCTTTTTTATGAAAATTGCAAGAGAAGACGTCCGTAACGTTGCCATTATCGCTCATGTAGACCATGGCAAAACCACTCTGGTCGATGAACTTTTAAAGCAAAGCGGAACTTTCCGCGAAAACCAGGATGTCGGCGAGCGGATTATGGATTCCAATGATATCGAACGGGAAAGAGGAATTACCATCCTTTCCAAAAATACTGCCATCCATTACGACGGCGTAAAAATCAATATTGTGGACACACCTGGCCACGCTGACTTCGGAGGCGAGGTAGAGCGCGTACTTAAAATGGTAGACGGCGTTATCCTTGTGGTGGACGCCTTCGAAGGACCTATGCCTCAGACAAAATTCGTACTGAAAAAGGCACTGGAGCTGAATCATCCGGTCATCGTCTGCATTAATAAGATTGACCGCCCGGAAGCAAGACCAGAAGAAGTCATGGATGAGGTTCTGGAACTGTTCCTGGAGCTGGATGCCGATGACGACCAGCTGGACAGCCCTTTTGTATACGCATCCGCCAAGTCAGGCATCGCCATGCTGGAACTTAACGAGCACGGAACCGATATGAAACCTCTGTTTGAGACCATCATCAAACATATTCCTGCTCCTACCGGTGATCCGGACGCTGACACCCAGGTACTCATCAGCACCATCGACTACAATGAGTATGTAGGACGTATCGGTATAGGCAAAGTAGAAAACGGTTCCATCCGCGTGAATCAGGAAGTTCTCCTGGTCAACCACCACGACCCTGACGTCAATAAAAAAGTAAAAATCAGCAAGCTTTATGAATTTGACGGATTGAACAAGGTGGAAGTGGAAAGCGCTTCCGTGGGCTCTATCGTGGCAATCTCAGGCATCGCTGACATCCATATTGGCGATACGCTCTGCTCTCCGGAAAACCCGCAGCCGATTCCATTCCAGAAAATATCTGAGCCGACCATCGCCATGCAGTTCCTTGTAAACGACAGCCCTCTGGCAGGACAGGAAGGAAAATATGTCACTTCCCGCCACATCAGAGACCGCCTTTTCCGGGAGCTCAACACTGATGTCAGCCTCCGCGTGGAGGAAATGGAAAATACAGATTCCTTCAAAGTCTCCGGCCGGGGCGAGCTTCACCTTTCTGTACTCATTGAGAACATGCGCCGGGAAGGTTATGAATTCGCCGTCAGCAAAGCAGAGGTTCTCTATCACACCGATGAAAAAGGAAAGAAAACAGAGCCGATGGAGATTGCGGTAGTTGATGTTCCTGAAGAATTCTCCGGTGCTGTCATCGAAAAGCTGAGCCAAAGGAAAGGCGAACTCCGCAACATGAGTATTTCCGGAGCGGGCTCCGCCCGTCTTGAATTCTCTATTCCATCCAGAGGCCTCATCGGCTACCGGGGAGAATTCATGACCGATACTAAGGGAACCGGCATTCTGAATACATTATTTGACGGCTACGGCCCATATAAAGGTGATATTCAATACAGAAAACAGGGTTCCCTCATCGCCTACGAATCAGGAGAAACCATCACCTATGGTCTGTTCAACGCTCAGGAGCGGGGCACACTCTTTGTCGGTCCCGGAGAAAAAGTTTATTCCGGTATGATCGTCGGCCAGAACGGCAAAACCGATGATATCGAAGTTAATGTGTGCAAAACCAAAAAGCTGACCAATACAAGAGCTTCCGGCTCTGACGACGCCCTGAAACTGACGCCGCCGCGGGTTTTAAGTCTGGAACAGGCGCTTGACTTCATCGATACCGATGAGCTGGTTGAGATTACGCCGAAAAACATCCGCCTGCGCAAAAAAATCCTTGATCCGACCGCCCGCTATCGTGCAAAGCGAAACGGACAAGCTTAAAAAATTATAACTTCTCCTTCTGCCGTGCCATAATACACATCTTCTCCGTCTTCTATATGCACTCTGCCCCCGGTGCTTTCTGTAAGCGCCCGGCAGAGTGCCTTTTTTTCTTTCTCCGGAAACAGCGCTCTGATCTCTACCTTATCTGTATACTCCGTATTCTCCACTGTCACCTGATTCTGTGCCAGAATATACTGAATCTTTCCCAAATCTGTATATTCTGTAAAAAGCTTCATTCTAGTGGCAGGTATCTTTTCAATGATAACCGCATTCTCTATCCCTGCCTTGGCAGCCTCTGTGTATGCCCGCACCAGTCCTCCTGTTCCCAGAAGCGTTCCTCCGAAATACCGTGTCACAACAATTACAATATTACGGATGCCGCTGCCCTGAATCACTTCCAGGATCGGCTTGCCGGCTGTACCGCCCGGCTCTCCGTCATCACTGCATCTGGTCAGAGGATTCATCTCTCCAACTGAAAACGCCGAGCAGTTATGCCTGGCATCCCAGTATTTCTTTTTTACCGCTTCGATAAATTCCTGCGCCTCTTCCACAGAATCCACCGCCTGCACATGAGCAATAAATCTTGACTTTTTCTCAACAATCTCTCCACGTCCCGCCTCAAAAACTGCCTTATGTCTGATCATCATTTATCTCCTTTTATATTCTCCTGGAATTCTATTCTCACAATAAACAAGGCTTCATTCTCATAAACAACTGATGAAAGCCTTTCAAGAAGCATCATACCATATCCAGGCAAAATTATCAGCAAAACATATCGTTTATCTCTTCTTTATAACACTTCTCAGCTACTGTTCCTCTGCCATCTTCTCCAAGCCTTACAGATCAGAGAAAAAGGCTGACTGCCAGTCATCAATTAATTCATAAAGATGTACAGGCATCACAGTCTCGCGAACAAATAAAAGAAAAAGTCTTATCGCCTGCTCATAATTCTCCGTCACACCCGGGGCCTCGCTTTTGTCCACCACCGATTCATTATTCTTTTCATACTGCTGAATCCGAATTCCAAAAAAATCACCAATCCCCTCGTCCCGCGGAAAATGCGACATCAGCAGTTCATAAATCAGTTGAAACTTCCCTCCAATCGTCGTTACTTCCTGCTCTTGTGTCAAAATTGTTTCCATACCTTTCCTCCTTGTCACACCCGGATTTATAATATTATGAAATATATTACAAATCATTTGGATATGACAGTATTATACTTTTTTTGACACAAAATAAAAAGGGAATAATTTGTAAAAAATAGATAATTTTTACAATTCAAGCCATTATATAATTTCATAAAAAACCTAAATTTGGGTAATTTTGACAATTTTATATCTGTACTAATAATTACAATTTTGATACTATAAAATATTATCATTTTATAATAAAGTAAATTATTTATCTTCTGATTATACTATGAAGTACAAACCATTTTACACCGTTTTCTCACAACCTGATATTCCTGCAACAGATATGCCCTTCGTCCGTCAAAACCTGTCATGACAAAAAAAGGCAAAAATAAAGAAGGAATGCGCTCAATGTACATTCCTTCTGAATATCATATGATGAAAACCAATTAATATCCGCCTACCGCTTCATTTCTGGAAATCTCGTCATAAAATGCCGCGGTGGCAGCATTCATGTACGGGTTCAGCCACAGATAGCCGATTCCAAAGGTAAAGAGGCAGAGAATACCCCAGCCGATAAAGCTGAACTGCAGGCAGAACAGTCTCCATTTGTTGCCGTTCATCATCCGCATGGATACTTCCATGGCTTCTTTGGCAGACATTTCCGGATTCTCCGCCATGATAAACCCGGACATGCTGTAAGAATAGCTCTTGATAATACCCGGTATAACAAGAAGCAAACTCCACAGGAAAGTAAAAATGCTCATCCGCAGACGCAGCCACACTGCTTTTCCCATGATGGAAGTATGGCAGAATATCTGCCCCACTCTCGCTTCCTTCCTGTCTATCAGATTCAGGTTATATATGGCCAGACCAAGGCTTACGAAGCTGCCGATGATATATTGCACCACCGCTATAATAAATATAACCAGCGCGGATACCATCAAAATAGCCGCAATTGTCAACAAAAGTCCCGGCGGCAGCTTTATGGAGACCCGACTGCCATCCTCTCCTGCGTATTGATTGTATAAATTGGATGTCAGAGAAACTGCACTTCCCTGCATAGTAATGTTCGCGCCCAAAAGCCCTGCCAGCAGAGTCGTTCCTACGGCAGAGGCCCAGTGACCGGACAGACTTCCTCTCGCTATCCCTCTAAAATCAGCCGCTCTTTTCATAGTGTATCTAAAACTCCTTTCATTTTGTCCGCTGCCTGCCGGAACAATGTGAGTTCTTCTTCCGTCCATTTTTCTTCCAGTCGCCTTTCCACGCCATTGACGCCGATGATGGAAGGAACGCTGAGTCCCACACCGCTGACACCGTACTCTCCTTTGAGTACAGTGGACACAGATGCTATGGTCGGTCTCTGATCGAGAACCGCCGACGCCAGATAACATACGCTGGTGGCAATGCCAAAATGAGTTCTTCCTTTATTTTTTATGATAGAAGCGCCCATTCCCCGCACTTTACCTGCAAAGTCATCTCTTATCTCCTGCGTCCAGGACAACCCGTGTTTTTCACAATATTCCTGCATCGGGATTCCATCCACAGCCGCGCAGCTCCAAATAGGAATCTGCGAATCCCCATGTTCTGCTACAATGTTTATCTTTACCGATTCTGTATCCCGCTTCGTATAATCTGCCATATGGCGGATCATCCGGGAAGAATCCAGCGCACATCCGGTTCCAAATACTCTTCCGTCCGGAAGTCCCAACCACCGGGTACACTGATACACAAGAACATCCACCGGGTTGCTCACCAGCATGATAACGCCGCCCGTGTAATACTTCTGCATCTGCTCAACTACATTGCTCAATATGCCTGAATTACCTGCAATCAGATCCAGACGGCTCTCTCCCGGTTTTCTGTTTCTTCCTGCTGTGATGATGATCAAATCACAATCTCTGCAGTCTTCATAGCTTCCGGCGCGGACAACAGCATTACCCAAATCCGGAATTCCATGCTGAATGTCCATGGCTTCGCCTTCTGTTTTCTCTCTGTCAATATCAATGAGGACAATTTCTCTTGCCAGATTACGAATGGTCAGCGCATATGCAATGGACGCTCCCACGAAACCTGCTCCAATCACTGCCACTTTTCTTTTTGAGACAATATAACCATCCATCATCATAATACCTCCTCTTTGCAAGAACAAAGTGAAATCTTATACATTTAACTGAGAAACAGCATCTGTGTCCCTCTCTAAAAAGATATCCACAAATGCTGTTTTATTATAACATTTTTTCCACAGAAAAGATATAAAATTAATGATATTTATGACATTTGCAATAGCGCCCATTTCATCCAGTCTTCATTGGTCTGCTTCATATAACTGCGGCTGATGATGATTTCTTTGCCGTTTTCCAGCACATAAGAATTCTTCTTTTTTTCCCGAATTGCCGGAAAATAGATAATATAGCTATGATGACAGCGGGAAAATTCATTTTCCGGCAAATCTCCCATCAATTCATCCAGCTTCTCCTTAATCTGAAAATCTCCCCACGAAGTATGTACAGTCGTATAGCGCAGCTCTCTTTCCAGATAATACATGTCCGAGAGCCGGACAATAATCTGCCTGCCCCATGATGCTGAAAAAATAAGTTTTTTCCCCGATTGTTCCAACTGATGCATTATCTTGTCGAACACTTCCGGCAGCCGTTCTTCAAGCTGCTCTTTAAGCACAAAATAGGTATGTTGTGTCTGAAAAATATCTACAGCATAGAACAAATAATTCGTTAAAAACACAATCTGACAGCCCGGAAATCGTTTGTTCAGTTCTCCTGCCACAGAAATTCCGTTTTTTTCTTCACCGAGTTCTATGTCCATAAACATAACATCCCAGGGCTGTCCCTGCCAGTTTAATACATCGTCTCCATTATTGAAAGAAGTTACTTCCACATTGTATCCCAGTTTTTCCACATATCCACTTATCACTCCGGCAGCTGTATCACACCAGCTCCTGTCATCGTCACATACTCCTATGATCATCCTATGTCCTCTCATTTTTACAGTCTTATCTCTGCGTTGCCATCAAATTTTACGTATTACATTTCTTCCATCGCCTGCGCGGGAGCTTTTTCCTGCCGCCATACTTTCATCATTCCCGGGCCATACGCATCAAACATCATCGCCGGACGAATCAGAGCCTCGCCGATATTTTCCCTCTGCGCATCGGGATCAGTACTTTCCGGCAAATACGTTTTATACCGAATCTCCCCATCACTGTAATTCAAATCAAAATGTCCGGAGTACAGTCCGTAATTTACTCTGCAAAAATATTCGGCAATCCTCTCCCGGGCATCTTCTTCCGCTTTGATCGGAACTCTGCCCATCACAACACATTGCCCTTCTTTCATCCATACAATAACCTGACATTGTTTTAATTCACATTTTAATCCCATGTCAATCTCAATAATTCCCGCATTTTCCCGGCTTCTATACTCCCATTTATTCTCATTAAGCCACTGCTCGATTTTCTCAAAAAGTGTTGTCGTAATCATTTCTTCCCCTCTTTAAATAATTAATACAAATCATCGTATCTTCAGGTCATTTGTTATGCATTTTATGAATATATTATATCAAAAAAAGAGTAGTTTTTCTTCTCTATGACATAATCTGCCCATTTTTTGTAATAAAATGCATTTTTATTACGATTCAGCGGAACAAATGTATTTATCACAGCGGAACAAACACACTTTTTTCATCAACCATCACAAATTTCTTTAATCAGGCACCACAAATCTTTTCTTGACATAGTATATATGTCACGATATAATTAGTTCCGGTATCATTTTATTAATATCACATTTTTTTATTTTTCAAGGAGGTTATTACCAGAAGATGGATACTAGTGATAATGACGCTAACCCTGATAATGGTGATTATAAATTAAATCTGTTCATATACTAAATGAGACATGTCCTGTGTATCAATAATGATAGACGGGTCATGTCTCATGCTTTTTTCAGGGAAAATATGTAATATGTTTCAAACAATTATAAAAAGAAAGAGGTTTTTACTTTGGAAGATTCCATAATATTTTTACTATTAGTTCAGGTCATACTGATTGCACTGAATGCAATTTTTGCCAGTGCAGAGATTGCCGTTCTTTCCGTCAAAGAAACAAAACTGGAAAAAATGGCGGAAGAAGGAAACAAAAAAGCGATTCGACTGACTCATCTGACCAGCGAACCGTCAAAGTTTCTCTCAACAATCCAGGTCGCTATTACTTTATCCGGCTTCCTGGGCAGTGCGTTTGCAGCGGATAATTTTTCCGACCCGCTGGTGGAGTTCCTCATCGGTCTGGGTATCGGTATTCCACGTTCCACGCTGAACACACTTTCCGTTGTAGTGATTACATTGATTTTATCGTATTTTACATTGATTTTTGGCGAGCTTGTCCCAAAACGAATCGCCATGAAAAAATCCGAACAGCTCGCCCTGGCAATCTCCGGGCTGGTCAGTGCAATTTCTACTTTATTTAAACCAATCGTGTGGTTTCTCTCCCTGTCCACCAACGCTATTCTCCGCCTGTGCGGTATTGATCCAACAGAAACAGACGACGCGGTAAGTGAAGAAGAAATTCGCATGATGGTCGATGCAGGAAGCGAAAAAGGCGCCATCGACTATGAAGAGAAAGAATTTATTCAAAATGTTTTTGAATTTGACGATCTGATGGCTGGTGAAATTGCCACCCATCGTACCGACGTAACCATTCTTTTTCTGGAGGACAGCGACGAAGAATGGGAACAGATAATCCACGACAGCAGACATACTCTGTACCCTGTCTGCGATAACTCCCCGGATCAGGTTGTCGGCATTCTGAATGCCAAAGATTATTTCCGTCTTTCTGACAAAACGCGGCAAAGTGTGCTGGAAGGAGCCGTCCGTCCTGCGTATTTTGTACCAGAAACAGTTAAGGCTGACGTACTTTTCCGAAACATGAAACAGGGACATCACTCTCTTGCCGTCATCCTTGATGAATATGGCGGCATGGTCGGTATCGTAACTTTAAATGACCTGATCGAAGAGCTTGTCGGCGAGCTCAGCGAAGATATCCCCGACTTCGGAAGTTCCGATCCACAAATTGAACAGCAGACTGATTCCTCATGGGAAATCAACGGCAATATTCCTCTGGACGAAATCAAAGAGGAAACTGGTATAGATCTGGAAAACGATGATTATGATACTTTGGGCGGTCTCGTTTTCGACATTCTCGGTCTGATTCCACAGGACGGCCCGCAAAATATCGATCTGGAAGTTGCGCAGCTCCACATTCATGTGAGCTACATAAAAGACCACCAGATTGAAAAAGCTACTATTGAACGGATTGAACTGCCAGAAGAGACGCCAGAAGAATCTGAGAGTACGAATGATACCAAAGATACAAAAGCAAAAGACAACAAGAGCAAGGACACAAAAGCAAAAGATACAAAAACAAAATAACCCGGCTTCTTATATTTTTAGATAACAGCCGCAGTAATCCCGGACAAATGCAGAGCAGACATCTGTCCGGGTTGTTTTTATCCCGGTATTTTAGTTTCAAAAAACGGTCAAAAAAAATCCAAAAAAACCTTGACATAATATTTATGATTTGATAGAATATTATCGTTGCATCGAGGCGTGGCTCAGTTTGGTAGAGCGCTGCGTTCGGGACGCAGAGGCCGTGGGTTCGAGTCCCGTCGCCTCGACTACATTTTTAGAAGCCGGATAACCGCATAAACAGTGGTTATCCGGTGTTTTTTTATTTTTCAGGATAATGATTACTTTTCTCAAAATCATCAAAAATTGGCGTGTTCTAACAAATGTTCTAACAAAAATCACTCGTTGAAAAAATGCGCCGCTTTGGAAGAAATTTGATTCAAATCGTTACGATTTTGATTCAGTTTCTGGCGGTTATAATGGGAGTAGATATTCAACGTGGTTTCTGCATCGGCATGTCCCATCCAGTATTGTAACTGTTTAATATTCCATCCCTTCTCAATCAACATGGAACAACAAGAATGTCTCAACTTATGTAAAGTAATTTCCGGCCTTCCAAATACACTCATCGCCTTTTTAAATGTTCTTGTAACATAATCGGGACTATACGGTCTTCCATCTTCCCAAGTAAAAATATACCCTTCGTCATTTTGATAAGCATTCCCATAAAATTCTGCATTTTCTTTCTGCTGTCTCTGTATACTTTTCAAGCAGGCTTTCGCAGAATCAAACAAATTCAGACTTCTTGACCCAGCGCAGGTTTTCGTGGCATCTTCTGCAAAAATACGATTCACACGAACTACCGTATGCTCAATATTAATAATCTCCTTCTTCCAGTCCACAGCAGACCATTTTAGTCCCAGTATTTCCGAGCGTCTCAGTCCATAATATGCACCCATAAAAGCAATTCCCAGCATACGAGGATATTCCCGAGACAAAAACTCCAATAAATCCAGAATTTCCTCTTCTGTTAAAAATAAATATTCCTCACTATACTCTTTATTCTTTTTCCCTTTTACCGTGACACTGTTCACCGGATTTACAGAAATAATCTCATCAATAACAGCTTCATCAAATACTGCATGAAGAATTGAGCGATAACTTCTTACAGAACGAACTGTCAAAGGTTCTCTTTCATGCGTCTTTTGATTCTCTTTACCATAATTAAGAGAGTATTTGAAGAACTTATTTAACATAGCCGGAGTTACTTCGCGAAGTAAAGGATTTTCCATTTTAAAATATTTTTTCATGGATTTTATACGTAATTTATAGGTCTCATAAGTTGATTTTCTCAAATCTCTCTTTTTCCCTTTCAACCAGTCATCCATATAGTCACATAAGGAAATGTCACGGGAAATTTCCAGAGATACCGGACGTTCCAGATATTCAAACTTTTTAATTAATTCTGGAATAAGCGTTTCCGCTTTACGTTTATTCCCTTTTGCCTTCAATCCTGTTGAAATGGATTTTTGTTTGCGTTTAAAAGTCATCGGGTCTTTATATGATAAAATGATATATAAATATTCCTTGCCTGATGCACCTTTCTTTTTCTGTACCGTGCCTGTCATATAGTATATCTCCTTTCTTTTCAGGCACACTACTATATGTTTTTATAATAGCATACCCTTTGGCCTTTGTAAAAATCTACTGATTATCTTCTCCTATAAAATTCACTAATTCTTTTTTTGGTATTCGATATTGTGACGCAATCTTTTTTGCGCACAGTTCCTTATCTTGTATCAATTTATAAACCGTTTTTGTAGATACTTGCAAAATTGCGCACACCTGTTTCACTGTGAGCACATCTGGATAATTATTCAGCATTTTCATTACCTCCTCTCTTTTGCTGAACTTTAAATTGTGCTATTATGAATGAAATATTCATTTACCAAATGGTTATGAATAAAATAATTTTTTATAAAACTCGATTGTTTAGGAATTAAACCGAAATGAAAATGGAGATAGTAAGATGGAAGATTTGACACTGGAAGAATTTTTTGAAGAATATGAAAAGGCTTATATTTTTAAATTTGATCAACAGAACAATTCAATTATCATAAAAAGGCACAACATTTTTTATTCGGAACCCGGATTAAAACGCAAATCTTTGGCAAAATCAACTCAAATATACATATGTTTCCCGGATTTTTCCATCCAAAGTATTGAATCTACTTTCGTTAATCAGCATTTTCTATATGATATTTATTATATTTTTGAGGATGATGGCTATTATATATCTTCCAGAATAAATTGGAAAAAGCAACTATATCAATTACACAAGAATCTTCATCCGCATCTTATCACGTTACTTGCCGACTATTTTCAGAACTTATGTTCCAATCGAAATAAAAATATATTATTAAACAAATCATTTGGCTGGATTAAGAATGCAAAATACAATAATGGAGAATTCTTTCAATCCACCAGACAGTTAGAAAACGCAAATAACAGCAGGCAAAAAAAATATGTGTATTGCTTTGAAGAAAAATATACCGGAAAACCAAAATATTTTCCTCTTATCAAGGTTGGGAAATCCATACTTTCATTTAATGAAATGGAATTTTTTCTAAACTTTTTAGAGGATTCCGCTGCTCTTGTTACTATTTTCTCATATGGTCTTCTATCCATAAGTTTAAATGCTGAACAGCATTATACTTACCAAAATAAGATAGTTGATCATGAATTACAGTTTGTAGAAGATAAAGAAACAGAATTATTTAAAAAAATTGAACCATTCAGCTTATGCATTTATGGAGAAAATTCACATAAAAACATAACACGAAAAACAATTTCTTCTATTTTTTTAATTATACACAAAAACAACATATAAATATCCAAACAGAGTATGTAATCATTTACCTCATACAACATTAAAACAATTTATAGATAAAACAGCAGAAATTTGTAAATATGCAGATTGTCCTATTATCATTTCACCTTCTGGAAATGTAGAAAATATTGTATCAACTGCACGGCAATTAAAAACATTGGAATTATTTCAAGAAAGAAACTACATAAAAGGATTCCCAGTCCTTTTATCAAAATCGGCCATCAGAAGAGATACAGTACTAAATATTGATATTTCTACAATTCCAGCTATTCCTTCACCAAATGAAATGGTTAATATAGAGATATTGATTTCTGATTACATACTATTTATCGAAAGGGTTCTCAACAAATATTATCCTGATGGCTCTCGTAAGTATATAAAAAACTATGGAATAAATGATATTTATTCTTATATAGCTTATAAGCCTTTTGAAAAATACAGCAATATGTTTTGTAGTGATGAATTTAATGAGAATTTGGCAAAATATAGCAGAGATATTCTCACAGCATTACATGGATTCACAATATACATTGATATACATTATCCTGAACTAAAAGCAAAAATTGATAGTATCTTAAACAATCAAATTTCTTTTCTCCAAAATCTCGCCAAAGATTGTGAAGCCCATCCTAAAAAAGCTGTATCTAAAAAAAGCCAAAAACCAGCGCAGAATATCCAAAAAAATTTTTTTACGTAATTTCAAAAATAAGCCAACTTCAACCTAACGCTATTGTATATAATGAGACTGATGTTTACATAGACTATAAGATTTTTCAGAAGTACTATGCCCAAGGTGATTACAAAACTTTTTTGGGTAAATGCCGTTCTTCCTCTTTGATCAATGCACCAATACGTCCAAATACAGGAGAATACAGAGGCTTAACATACAGCAGAATAATCAATGGAAAAAAAACAAATGTCCTTGTTGTTCCACGAAAATTGTATGATAAGTATGTAAGTGATTCTCCTAACTAAGATTATTATTCTTATGAAACTGCACTTCAATGCTGCCACAGCAATGATTTATAAATCATATATGTGGCAGCATTTTTTCATTGCACACAACCTTCTTTTCATATCGTTATCAATAAAATTAAATTTCATTTTACCTGTTACATCTCTATAATGCATAATAATTTTTTCAAAACTGTTTTTATGAACGGTGTTTACGCGTACAACTATGGCATATATAAATAAATAAGTATTTGTGCGAAAAATCATATTTTTTTATTTTGAATATCCAAAATCCAAAATCCAATTTTAACCTCGTAGAATGTATTCCAGCACATCTTCTTTAAGAATCCTCCAACGATTTCCTTTAATCCGATGTCCCTGGATTCGACCTTCGTTTAAAAGAGACAATGCAGTATTTTTTCCAATGTGCAACACACGCATCAAGTCTTTGACGGTGAGGATATCTGGTGTATTCTTTAGCATATTATCACTCCTTAAAATTTTATTTCTTTACTAACATGTTTATAAAAATAAGTTTTAATTGTCCCCTATTAGTTTGTTACAGTTTATATTGATTAAATTTCTTTTATATTTTCGATACATATATAGGATATATTTTAACATCCCTTTTTTTAAGAATAATAGGTAGATATTATATTAATAATTATATAATATATATAATATTTATTAATAAATTAAAATTTATTTAATTATAAAACAATCTGATAAAAAATAAACCATTTTTTAACAAAATCGAGAAAGGAGACTTATCATGAATAACATTAAAAATACCCAGACAACATTCATTCACACATTTAGTCTGGAAACGAATTTAAAATTTAAAGAAGCAGAAAAAATTTGGAAAACGTACAATATGGACAATATAAAAAATAACAACAACGAATTTTGCGTCATGAAATTCGCTAAAAACGGTTTGCGAATATATTTCAAATATCGAACAGAAAAAGAAATCCGTTACGATAAAGAGCACGCAGAAGTAAAAGTAGAATGGATTATTACCCCATATAAAGTACTTCACGAAGGACACCCTATGGGAAAAATTACTTCTGTGGAAGAAATGAAACAAGTGTTGATTCGACTGGCCCAGATGTTTGAGCAGATCGAGACAGAGACCGATACATTTTTTACAAAAAAACTAAAAATGCGTCGGATAGATTTGACTCGCGACATTTCTACGCCGTCCACAATTTATACCAGAGAAATTATTTCAGTATGCAAGACAACACAACTACCTTACGGATATTATTTTTGGGTTATGTCAGAAAAACAGAAAATAGAAAACAACTGGAAAGAAGAAGTTGCCTGTTTATATAAAAGTAAGAGTAAAGGAATTAAAGGAAAAATATACGATAAAAACCAGAATTTACAAGATTTTGGATATCATCCTGTAGAAACCAGACAGCATAAAGGTCTTCTCCGTTTTGAGATTTCTCTCAGTCGGAAATGTTTATCAAAACAAGGACTTTTAAATCCCGGTTCTTCAGAAACATCTTTGTTCCTAGTGATGGAGCAGGCTTCTTCACTATTTGATACTTATCTTGTAAAAATATTTGATAATGACTCTATGCTTTCCAGGTCATTATTAGAGAAATTTATACAAAAGCAATTCCCTACCCAAAATAAAAAAAGAGAAAAAATGTTGGATTTAAACAGAATCTACAATATATGTCGGAAAAAGGAATTAGAATTTAATCCAGAAGATTTTCCTGGAAGTGACAAGAAGCTACGCAATATACGAAAAGCATATGAAGAAATCCACCTATCTCCTATCTCGTTATCTGAGGAATGTCCTTATATTCCTTCCTTTCATGAGATGTTTTATGGAAAACAGACAAATATTTTTAGTGATTATGCAAAAAATCACACAAGAGGAAAGGAGCTGTGGAACAGTGAGCAATAAAAATATTACACTCTATACATTTGAAGAAGCAAGGGAAATTTTAAAATGCAGTAAAACAAAACTTCGGGAATTATTAGATACTGGAGAACTCCATGGTAGGAATCCACGCTTTTTCATAAAGATCGGGGATCCGATCCCATTGCAGATCCATGAATCCTGCCATTCGCCACGCCCGATGCCAAAAGCTGTTTTTGTTTCTGCCGACTGTGGTACAGCAAAAGAAAAAAGCCGAACTTTTTTACAAAGAACGGCTCTGCGTGTATAATTATGTTATGCACAAAACGAAAATTATACAAAAAGATTATAGCCTATCTTCGATGAATTATCAATTAAAACTTCCTTTTGAACTGGAAGTTCTGATCCCGGACGATGACCCGGTCCGCCTGTTAAGTGCGTTTGTGGAGGAGCTGGAACTGACTGATCTGTACCGGTCTTACGGAAAGATCAAAAAAGACCAGGTGACACCCACTGTCACTCAGACAGTTAACTAAATAAAAAATGGAAATTATTCATGATATTT
>ERZ1643247.1659-NODE-1659-length-19664-cov-3.758325_pt1 | contig 19664 bp, 8 predicted proteins | sample MGYA00579264_ERZ1643247 | MGnify/ENA primary metagenome ERZ1643247 (study PRJEB29033, sample SAMEA4952262) | chicken gut metagenome | biome: Broiler Chicken; feature: Gastrointestinal Tract; material: Caecum | place: Ireland | collected 2018 | study: Broiler... | reverse complement strand
CCACCTGCTGTGCGTGAGTTTGCTTTTCCAATGCCAGATTACACTCTTTCGCCTGACGTACGACTTCAGTAGAGCCCATGTAAAGCGGTAAGGTGAATGCCTGATTGTCTACTTTAAGAAAATCGAATCCATGGGTTTTCAGAGAGTGAACGTAATACTGGTAGAACGTGTCGATATTCGGGGTGCTTTTACCGGGCAAAAGACTTCCATTGAAAGAATAGAGGCTGTTTTTTACATGGGTTGGAAAATCATTATCGGGGGAGATTCCCATCCAATATCCGGAGAGGGCATACCACAATCCTATCCAACGTATTTTATCTTTGTTTTTGTGTGCCATGATCGGAGCCCATCCGTTCGGGAAACGTTGAGGATCGGGGGTAAAACTTGTCAGTTGACGATTCTTGTTGGCCAGGTGACCATCGTCGATCAGTACGTAACGTACAGGAACTCCGGAGGTTTCGATGGCATCCAGGTCATTCAGGATTTTTGTTTCATCAATATCGAAATGGTAATGTTCCCAGGTACACCATCCCAGATAGTTCAGAGCCTCAAAATAGTTCTTTTCCGTGCGCTTTTGCAGGGCCGATACGTTCCGGTCGGATATCAGGGTTTCGTAAGCCTGCTGGAATACCTGATAGATGTTGCCGGCACTTTGAACCAGTGCTACAGGTACTTTGTGTTCGAGCCGGTCGGTTCCCAATGTCGATACATATAAATTGAGCGAGCCGTCGGTATTTACCTGAAACCAGCTGAGGCTGTTATCACCCGCTATTGCTTTGGTGAATAGATAGCTTCCATCGGTCAGTTGCAACAATAAAGCGTCTCCCAGTGTAGAAGGACGTGCGTTGGAAGGAATACCCGGATAGTCGTCCCGGGTAAGGTCTGTCAGATGATTGAACATCCAAGGTAAGAGACGATTGGTATTGTTGGGCCATTCGTAATCTCCGGGGCGGGAATCCCGACTGAAGAATGTCCCCCGTACATAAGACGGCAGTTGGATGCGGTAGCATATAGTGGTTGCATTCTCAGGAACTGCATTCTCATAAATGACCGGTTCTGCCGTTCTGTCCAGGCGGATGGTCTGAGGCATTGGAGAGGCGTTTACATCTTTAAACGATTTACCTTTTTCGTAGATAAAAGAACTTTGGGCAAATACAGCCGTCAAAGGAGCGACCGTACTTGCCAAAGTAAGCAAACTTATGATGAAATATCTTTTCATGCGTATGAATTAGTTGACAGAAAAAGCACTGAAATTGATAATATCGGGTAATGCAGTGGATTGCAGTACGGTTAGCCGTAATGCCGTAGCTTCTACCGGATCGAATTTTTCGATGCGTTTGTGTCCGACAGATTCTCCGGAACAAACTGTTTGCCACTTTCCATTTACCTTGGCTTCTACTTTATATTGGCGGATACGTTCTCCGTTCTGTATGTTTTCTTGAATGATGCAGTAGTTTACTGGTTGCTTTTTGTCCAGTTTCAAGGTCAAACTTTTTTTCTGTCCCGATGTCTGGGCTAATGGAGAAGAGAAGCGACGATTGATTTCTGTACCGAATTCTTTCAGGCGTTGTTCGTCTCCTGTAGGTATTAATCCGTTCGGGTCGGGTGTCAGGCCTAAAATCAGGGTAGCGTTCCGCCCTACTGATTTTTCATATTTATCCATTAGTTCGTTCAATGGATAGATGTTGTTTTCGTCATCCGGTTCCCAGAACCATTCGTGACGTCCGTTGGCTCCACGTAAAGGAGTATCTGCCATGGCCGGTACCCAGTATTTTCCATCTTTGTCGCCATGCTTCAACAGTTCGATTTGATCGACATTGCTTTCTATCCGTTTGTGATGTGAACAGGGAGCGGGGAAGGTGGACCAGCAGGGATAACCTACGGTACCGGTCTCGGAACCACCCCAACGGAAATCTGCACGATCTATATTATGATAGAACAGGCAATTAGGCTGATATTTATTCACAATAGGCTCTACGTCCGGTCCGTCTCCACGAGGATCATCGGCGCCGCCGTCAAACCAAATCATGTATAGATCTCCATAACGGGTACAAAGTTCGGTCACCATCTTTTCACACAGTCGTTTGTACCATGTTTGCCGGTTGTGAGCAAATTCTCCTTCTCCTTCTGCCTTAAAGTTATGTATGCCCAAAAGAGAATTCCACCGGATACCGATGTAGATACCCGGTTGTAAGCCGTATTTGCGGCAAGAGTTGACAAAGTCACGGACGATATCACCTTTGCCGTCTCTCCATTTTACGGCTTTGAGGCAATAAGGATTTACGTCACTCTGCCAGAGACCGAAACCGGTTTCATGAGTGGCAGTCAGTACGGCAAACTTACATCCGGCTGCTTTGGCTGCCAGCACCCACTGGTCTGTGTTTAGTTCCGTAGGGTTGAATATGTTGTAATCTTCTATCGGATTGATGCGGTTGTTGCCTTGTCCGTAGCGTACTCCGTCGAACACATGCAGATCATAATGGAATACGGCTCCCATTTCCGCTTGATGCCATTTCAACTGAAAGGGCTTGGGAACGGGGATAGTAGCCTGTTGCGCCAAGCAATAGACTGAGCAAAAAAGTAAGAGTAGGGTGGTGTTGATTCTGTTCATGATTATTTAAGTTTTATATATTGGGCAAATGGGTCATTGGTCTTTTCAAGCCATGTTTTCAGTTGCCGGTTAAATGTATGGGTAAGTTTCAATTGTTGGCTGGCAATGTTATTCATTTCATGAGGATCATTGGTACGGTCGAAAAGAATGACATTATCGATCTTTCCGTCTGTTGCGTGTACGGCATATGTATATCGGTCGGTACGGAGTCCGCGATAACCTGTTGCATGGTTATCGAATTTTACGAAATAGTATGGTTGTACAAGATCTTTTTTGTTTTTTCCGGTCAGTACTTCATTGGACAGGTCGAATGTCTGTACTGTTTCCGGGATTTCTTTACTGAATCCCATCATTGACAGGAGTGTGGGGTATAGGTCGGCAAAAGCAATCATCAACGGGTCGCTTTTACGTGGTTTTATTTGATCCGGCCAAGATAGAATCATGGGGATACGCATAGACTCTTCATAGAAGATATCTTTTCCGGCATTTTCGTGAGCGCCCATACAGATTCCATGGTCAGAGGTAAAGACCACGATCGTATTATCAAATAAATTATTTTGTTTAAGGGCCTCGATGATTCGCCCTACATTTTCGTCTACACCGGTGATGCAGGCATAATAGTTCCGGATGTTATTTCGGAAGTAGTCTCCCATTTCCGTACCTTTGGCCGGGATATCGGGACGTCCTTTGCAAAGCGCCTCTACATCCAGATCTTTGTATATCTCTTTATATCGGTCCGGCACCAATTCATATCCCGTGTGTGGAGGATTCATCGATACCACCAATGCAAACGGTTGTTTTTGGTCTTTCTGTCCGTTGATGTATTCGATAGCTTTGCTTGCTTCGTATTCCGGACCCCATTGGTTGACATAATAGAAGCTGTCTCGTGGAGCAGTGGTATTCCAGTACATCGGTTTCAAATGGTAATCATATGTTCCATAAGCTATCCAATGGTCGAAACCGTGGCGACGTTCGGGTGGACACCATTCGTTCCATGCCACTTTCCCGCGATTATTGTAAGTGTCTACATAGGGCTTGTAGGGTGCATCCAGATGCCACTTTCCGATGTATCCCATATTGTATCCCTGATCTTTAAGCACATCGCTCCAACAGCGGGCGTTTTGGGAAAGTTCCACTCCGTAAGGAGCGGTTTCGGAGTTACAGTTCCCGGTTACTTTACTGCCAATGGGATACATACCGGTCATTAGCATTCCTCTTGCCGGCGATGATACCGGATAACTACTGATAGCATTGGTGAAGTTAATTCCTTCGGAGGCAAGCTTGTCCAGGTGGGGAGTCTTTACAGGTTCTTTACCGATGCAACCGATGGCATCTCCACGATATTGGTCGGCCATGATGAAGACTAGATTGGGAGTCGGTTGCTTTTCTTGTGCTTGTAGTCCAGTGCTCAAAATAGGCATGGTAAGCAGTGCTTGAGGGATGATATTTTTCATAATGCTGTAAAGTTACTCTTTTTTGGGTAGAATACAATTTTTATTGAAAATAATAAGATCTCCTCCTTTTTGGGGGAGGAGATCTTGTCTTGAGTAAGATATTTAATCTACTGAAAACTAATCTCCTTCAGGGAGACTGCTCGTTTCTATCTTCCATCCTGGATTTTGATAAATCGTAGAGGTTGTATAGTCGGTTGATCCTTCTTCTGCTGTCGTCAGACGGAAGTGGTCAAAAGCAATTGGATTTAAATATTTATTTTGGTTCCAATTATAGCCATTGTATGCAATGTTGTTTGTATTGATCCGGTAAGGACGTAAGTATTGACTTTCTGATTTAGCTGATACATTAGCATTATTGTTACCTGATTCAATCAGATTAATGACAGAGAGAGTGACGTCTGCAACTGGTATTGGGCTAGGAGTTTTGTAACGTTGATAATTTTCACTCCATAAATCGAATCCTTCTACGTGATAACCTTGCATCATGTCTAGTGCACGCCAGCGTTTCAGATCATTTAGGCGTAATCCTTCGGCCGCAAATTCGATGCGACGTTCCCGACGAATATTATACAAAGTGGTTGAAACAAATTCAGAACCTGAATAGCGGGCAAAATCGATCTCTTTACTCAGATCTGTAGCGTCTATTGTTTTTTGAAAATCGGTATCCATTCCTGCTCGATTTCGTAAAGCTTTCCAGTATTTGGAACTGTTGGCATCAAGCGAGTTATTCAGTTCATAATCAGCTTCCATATAATTCAAGTATGCCTCTGCTGCACGGAATATGACACAGGCTGTAGTTGATGGGAGTGTAGGTCCTTGTGCGGCATCTGTTGCTAATCCCTTTTTTACTGAATAGCCGGTGGGACATTTGTTTTCGTCCTGTCCAAGTACAATTGGTGCACGATAATAATAACCATATCCTTTGACTAGATATTCAATGTTACTTCCCCCTTCAGATAAGAGATCTCCAGGTAATAAAGTATTATAAGTTAGTCGTGGATCACGATTGGTTGCAACTGCTTCATAAGTTTTATCTCCTTGATAACCAGAATTGTTTGCGTATATCGGCAAGCCATTTTCCATCAAATAACTTTGCATCATACTACGAGTCCATCCGGTATTCCCACCTCCATTGCGTTGGATGTAACCGACAACAAAATGGTTGACTGCCGGAGTTAAACTGGCGTCGTAGGCTCTCCACAATAACACTTCCGAAGCGTTAGCTAATGATTGGCTGTTGAATAACGACGGATAATCGTTAAATAAAGTGTATTTATCAGCTACTATTTGAGCGGCAGTTTTAGCTTCTGTCAGGAAGTATTTAATTTCAGAATCAATATTGATAGTGAAGTCCTTTAAATAATCTTTGTTTGCTCCTGGCCATCCCGGACCTCCTGGTACACGTGCGGTCCCTTTGTGGTATTTTTCCCAAGTACCTTCAAATAATGCCACACGACTTTTCATGAGGGCAGCACAGTCTTTGGTTAGGCGATTGCTCATTGGTGGGGTTGCTTTCATATAATAGTAAGCAGAATCTAAATCTTGTATGATGAAACGTGCTACTTCATTGCGCGGGCGCCGTTTACTTGCCTCTCTAACTGTTTCATAATCTTCCGAAATCCAATGTTTTAAGATAGGGAAATCACCGAGTGCAACTAATTTAGTAAAGTAAATATAAGCGCGAAAGAAATACATCTCTCCCAGATAGTGCATATTGTTAGCTTCTACTCCACTAAGTTCGCCGGCTTCCAGTCGGGGACGTACCTTATTGATGAAATAATTGACATTCCGGATTTTCCCAAAATCCCAAGCACCTCCACTTTGAGCCACACGTGTTTCTCCCTTTACAAATGAACCGTTTGGATTACTTGCTGCTTGGTTGTCACTATTAGTGTCTGTTGCAAATACTCCCATACTGTATTGGCCTGGAGTGTGGGATGGAAGTTGATCATATAGATTAGCCGAATAGGCTGCTAAATCGCTTTCTGCCAAAAGATATTTGTCGGTAGGTACGGCATCTAGTGGCTCTTTGTCGAGAAAGTCATTGCAAGAGCATAAAACACTTGCTAAACTAAAAATATATAATAGATTCTTTTTCATTGTTCTTGCTTTTTAAAGAGTAATATTTAATCCAAATGAAATAGTCTTTGACAGCGGATAAGTCTTTCCGTTGCTAAATCCGTTACCGGCTGTTGCTTCTGGATCGAACATATCGGCAATACCACTGATTGTGAATAAATTCTCTCCACTGACATAAATGCGGAGCTTTTCAATTTTTGCTTTATTCATCCAAGCTTTGGGGAATGTATATCCTATTTGCAGATTTTTCATACGCATGTAAGCACCATTTTGCAGATAACGCGTTTGAGTTTGCTTGTTTTTGTTTCCTTTGTCTCCTAAGTAGGCTTTGGGATAGTAGGAGTTCAAATTTGCTCCGAATATAGAAGTTGTATTTTCAGGACGGAAATAATCAAGATGTTCGTCAAAACCTACTGATTGCCATTCTCCTCCATCTGCTCCCCAGAACATTGGTCCGCTCAACCATAAATCACGTTTCATGACTCCTTGGAAAAACATTTGAATATCGAAACCCTTCCAGTCAGCTCCTAAGCTTAAACCGAAACGAAGGCGTGGAGTGCTATTTCCGATTTTCTTTAAATCACCATGGTCTGTGGCAGTACTGTTTCCTTTGTCTACTATACCATCACCATTAAGGTCTCGATACATGATATCACCTGCACCCCAAACTGAACCTATTTTACTCTGATCATTGCTAGCCAGCCATTCGGTCATCTGTGCGTCTGTTTGGGCAATACCTTCAGTTTCATACCCCCAAATTTCCCCGATAGTCATTCCGTTGTAATAAAGAGTATTTCCATTAGAATCCCATAGGGCTTTAGAAGCGTTTGGATATGAAATTACTTTGGCGCGGTTGTCAGAAAGGTTAAATCCTATATTATAGTTAACTTTTCCAATATTATCTCTCCAATTGGCCTGTAGTTCCCATCCTTTATTTTTCAACTCAGCATTATTGGTATTTGGCAGAGCAGTTCCTAATATTGCACCGACTTCGGCTGCAGGGCCTACCATGTCTTTCGTTCTACGTATGAAGTATTCAAAAGTCATGTTCAGACGATTGTTGAACATACCAAGGTCGATGCCTAAATTGGTATTATAGATTTTTTCCCATGTGAGTGTACTGCTGACCATTCCAGGAACTCCGGCTGTTGTTGGTCTACTGCCGTCCATTAGCCAATTGCCACCATTGGCTGTTACACTTTGTGTTAAATAGAACGGATAGTAAGAGTCTGTGTTCTGGTTACCGAGCATACCCCATGATACGCGGGGTTTTAGTGTATTAATAATGTTGTTAATTGGTTCAAAGAATGATTCACGTGCTAAGTTCCATCCCAAAGAGAAAGAAGGAAATACATTCCAACGTTGATCTTTTAAAAAGCGGGATGATCCGTCGTAACGAACATTTACTTCAGCCATGTAGCGGTCTTTGTAACTGTAGTTGAGACGTCCGAAGGACCCGGCTGTAGACCAATCATTGTATTTTGAACTATTGATTTTATCTTCTCCCGTTGCTGCACTAATTTCTGGAATGAGACTACTAATCACGTCAGGACGTTGTGCGGCAAGTTCGCGATATACATATTCTTCGGTATTCATTCCGACTAAAGCTTTGAAATAATGATCTTTTATTTGTAATGTGTAATCGGTGTACACACTTGTCGTATAAAAGTTACTATTGTGGTATGCTGAACGTGCAAATGAAGATCCTGGTGAGTAACTTCCGCTGAAAGCCAATGCTAATGGATTACCGTTTACGTCGTGCTCATAGATTGGATTAAGGTTGGTTTGCTTATTTTGGTTGATGACTCTCATACCTGCTTCTGCATAGATATTCCATCCTTTTAGCGGATGAATAACTAATTGTCCCTGAAGATAAATATTGTCATTATGTGTTTTGGCACGTCCACCGTCAGTCAATTGATTGAGTTTTCCATTTCTCATATAATAACCGTTCGGATCTTTAAAAGGCATCATAGGCCACATACGTGCAATGTCATGATAAAGAAGTCCACCTTCCTCAAGATATACTGGATTGTCAAGATCAAAACGAACAAATTTGGTATTAATGTTGAAATCTACATATTTGTTGATTTGGGTATTGACTTTTGCTGTTGCGTTGTAACGTTTATAATTATCATTTCCATAACGAAGATTACCATCTTGGTTTAAGTAGCTCCCTGAAACATAGTATTGTAACTTCTCTGTTCCTCCATTTAAACTGATATTATGTTCGTTTGACCAGGCCCATTGAAAATGTTTTTTCCACCAGTTTACGTTATCATTTGCTTTTTCGTGGAAATGCCAGTTGGTACCGTTAGCTATGGTGGTGGTTGTAATCTCGCCTGCCATATACTTTTGGATACGGTCAATGGTCTCTTCATCAAAGATCACACTTCCTCCCTGATTAATGGCTGCATCATTGAAATAATTGGCAAAACGATAGGAATCAAGTTGATTAGGAAGGCTGGTTGGTCCGGAATAGCGGAAACTATTGTTATAGTTCACTTGCATTTTGCCCGCTTTTCCTTTCTTTGTAGTGATTAAGATAACACCGAATGCAGCACGTGAACCATAGATGGAAGAAGAAGCAGCATCTTTCAAGACAGAAATATTTTCAATATCTTCTGGATTCAGATTATTCATATTGCCTTCCATTCCATCAATCAGTATAAGTGGTGAGGCACTTGATCCTTTACCAATGGTTCCTGTTCCGCGAATGTTTACGTTCATTGTTTGTCCCAACTGTCCCCCTAAATCAGGAGTCGATAGATTTAAGCCTGGAACTACACCTTGCAGGGCTTGACCGACTTGTGATACCGGACGTGATGCTAGTGCTTTGGTATCTACACTTGTAACCGCTCCGGTCAGATTTACTTTTTTCTGAGTACCGAAGCCTACTACCACTACTTCATCAAGAGTTTTTGAATCTTCACTTAACTCAATCCTGAAGGATGTTTGTGTACCATTGAGAGGAATTGACTGAGTGGTGTAACCTATGTAGGAAACAGTCAGTATACCTCCTTTGCTAACGTTTTTCAATGAAAACTTACCTTCCATGTCCGTGATGGATCCATTGTTCGTCCCTTTTACTTGGACTGTGGCACCGATGATTGGCTCGTTGAGCTTTTTGTCAATCACAGTACCCGTAATGTTCAATTGCTGTGCATATAATGTAGTAATGCCAAGCAACAACATGAATAAGATTGAAATTTTTTTCATTCGTTTCTTATTTAAAGTTATACATAAGGTTTAATTACATGGCAAATGTACAGGGATTGAGAGATTACGTAGGGGCATGTCTATATCATTCAGCATACACGTTTAATTCAATACCATGTTTTTTTTGAATCTCTTTTGTATGTTTAGGCTTTATTTCGTTCTTTTGCAATAAATTGATTATTAATATGAAGAAGCTAAATCTCTTTTTATTGGTTTTGTTTATATGTAATTGTCCGGTCGTTTCTGGTTATGCTTTTTTTGATAGAGATATTCGTCTGTTAACCATGCAGGATGGGCTGGCGGATAATACTATTACATCTATCTACAAAGATCGGGATGGCTTTATGTGGTTTGGTACTAATAATGGCTTGAGCCGTTATGATGGTAAATTAATAAAAAACTTCTCTTCTTCACCAGCGTATATGTATGTTTCCGAAATTGTAGAGATGTCAGATCGATATTTGGGAGTTATCGCTGGAAATACTTTATATTGTTTTGCTCGGTCGCTGGAGAAATTTATACCGATCGTCCATGCAACGGATTATAGTTCTGTACATGTCTCTCACTTATTACCTATAGATAATAACTCTTTTTGGGGACTGTCAGGGAATAAATTATATCTATATACACAGGAAGAAGTTAAAAATGAGAAAGGAGAGGTTGTTCAGATTAAATTGAAATGTGAGAAACAGTATAAAGATTTGATTGATTCTGGTGATAATTTCTGTGCAATGTGTTATACTGATAATCATGAAATGTTATGTTTGGTTACACAGCAAGGAAATTTGCTATTGTTTCAGCCTGAATCTTCGGAGAAATCTAAAAAGATATCTTTGTGGAAAAATAAAACTTGGGATGCAACTTCGGTATTATATGATAAAGGAGTGGTATGGGTTTCTACTATTGGACATGGTATTCTGCGTTATTACGTTTCTTCTGGGTATATAGACAGAATTACTTATAAGGAAAATAATAAAGAAAACAGTCTATCCCATACAGATGTTTTTCAAGTTATTCCAATTAATAATAATCGTTATCTTGCAGTGACTTGGAGTGGGTATACTTTATTATTTCAGGATAAGAATGATCCGAAAAGAATGATGACAGAAATATACTATAATACAGCTTCACAACTTCACCGCAACTTAGAAACAAGAATGATTTCAGCGTATTACGACCCCAGTGGGATTGTTTGGATAGGTACTAATGGGGGAGGAGTGATTTATTCTGATCTACGGTCACAATTTTATAACCAATTTCATCAAGAGAGGCATAATGAAATTTGTGGTATAGTCATGGATAATAGAAAATATGTTTGGATGGCTACGTTTCATCAAGGGATTATGAAAAGTGAGCAACCTTTTGAACCAGGAAGACGAATGAATTTTACTAGGGTTGGTACTCCGGATATTCAAAGTAAAAATACAGTTCTTTGTGCCATTAATGATAATAGAGGTTCACTTTGGTTTGGAAATAGGGATGGAACATTAACTTCATATAATGAGGCAACAAAACAATTTCGATTACATTTTTTACAAGATAGAGGTAAAGTGAATACTGTGTCAATTTGGGCATTATATTGGGATACTAATCGAAATTTATGGGTAGGTACTAATGATGGAGTTTGGAAATTGAATATAGATTCTGGATTTTGCAACAAAATCCCTATTGAGATTTTGTTTAAGGACCCTACTCCTATTTGTATACGAGCTATTGCCGGCACGAAGGACGGAACTATATGGTTAGGTACAAGTAATGCAGGAGTTTGCAAATTGAAAATTGATTCTAGAGGAGAGATGTCTTTAGAGACAGGCTATGAGAAGAAAGCGAATATCAAAAATAATTCGGTTCGTTCTTTGTTAGTATCTTCTGATGGTAATGTATATGTAGGTTATATGGATGGTTTCGCTATTCTTTCACCTAAAAAGGATGCAATACGTGAGTATTATACAACTAGAAATGGATTATGTAGTAATTTTATAGGATGTCTGGTTGAAGATAACCGAGGACATATTTGGTTGGGAAGTAATTCGGGAGTCTCTCGTTACAGTAGGCATCAGCACCTTTTTTATAATTATTATATAAGTGGAAGCAATCGTTCGGCATTACTTGCTGATCATACACTATTTTTTGGCAATAATAAATCGCTCACTTATTTTGATCCGGATGACGTGGATGGTCATTTGGATGAAGATCAGGTTCTTATTACTGGACTTGAGGTAGATGGTCGTCCTGTAGGGATTGGGGATAAAATAAATGGGCAGACTGTATTGGCAGAAGGCATTTCATATACTAGTTCGATTACTTTGAATAATGAAAATCGTGACTTTGTTTTATCTTTTAATAATCTTTCTTATGCAGAGGAACAACAGAAGTACAATTACCGCTTATTACCATATCAGACGCATTGGTTGGTTTCTAACGATGGAGAGAAGGCTACTTATATGAACTTACCCGAAGGGGATTATACATTTGAAGTGAAGAATATTTATCCTGACGGGAAAGATGGAAAGGTTACATCACTCCAAATACATATTCTACCGCATTGGAGTCGTACATTGCCTTTCCGATTATTTATTTTACTGTTATTGGCCGGTGGTGTGGCTTATTTGATTCGTCTTGTCAAACATCGTCAGATGCGTATGGAACGTGAAATGCGCATGGAACATGAACTTCTGTCAGTAAACTTAGAGCGTGAGAAAGAGCGACAAATCCGGATGGAGCGTGAGAACTTTTTTACAAGTGCGGCACATGAACTACGTACGCCGCTAACCTTGATTCTTGCCCCATTACAGGAATTATTGGAACACATAAAGGCATCCGATCCACTGTATAGCAAGCTATATACCATGTATAAAAACAGCTCCTCGCTACATACACTGGTCGATCAGTTGCTCTATGTACAAAAAATAGAGGCCGGGATGGTGAAACTGCGTTTGTCAGAAGCGGATATTGTGGAGCTAGTGAGAGAAGTAGCAGAGTCTTTTCGCCAAATGGCAGGGATAAAAGGATGTACATTTCAGGTAAGACTTCCGGAAGATCCTGTTTTCCTGTGGATAGATACGGAGAAAATAACTTCGTCGGTCGGAAATCTACTATCTAATGCTTTTAAATACACTTCTCCCAATGGAGAGGTATTGCTCACTCTTACCCGTATGGAACAGGATGGAAAGCCTTTTTGCCAGATAACAGTATCGGATACGGGTGAGGGAATACCGGATGAGTTTCAGAAGCGCATTTTTGACTCTTTCATTACGGGTGATAATTCACCGGCTTTCTCTACTAAAGTAGGCATTGGACTGCGGATTGTGAAAAATACGATGGATCTGCATCATGGACAGGTCATTCTTGATAGTGAGCCGGGAAAAGGTTCTACATTCGTATTATTGATACCGGAAGGTAAATCTCACTTTACTGGTGATTTATATGAAATAGTAGATTATCGCGGGCATGAAACGGAACCGCAGTTTCAACCTCTATCTGTACAGGAAAAATTGGAAGAAGGAGTTCCGGTCACAAAGAAAACATTGCTGATTGTTGAAGATAATGTAGATGTCCGTCAGTATATTCGCTCTTTGTTTGTGACAAAATACACGGTACTTGAAGCGGCTGATGGTGAGGAAGGGGTCCGGATTGCTACCAATGAGATACCCGATCTGATTATCTCGGATGTAATGATGCCGGTTAAAGATGGGTTTGCCTGTTGCCGGGAGATACGTGAACGGCAAGAGACCGCTCATATTCCTATCCTGATGTTGACGGCCAAGGCAGAAGATGCAGATGTATTGCAAGGATCTTATAGTGGGGCGGATGACTATATGATGAAGCCTTTCAATCCGGAAGTATTGAAAGCAAAGGTAGAGAACCTGATTCTTCAGCGCGAACGTCTGAAACGCATTTATACCAAAGCATTGATGTTGAAACGAGAATCGGTTGAAGATGAAGAGGCGGATGACGAATTTATACAAAAACTCATTCACGTGGTTGAGAAGAATCTGTCTAATGAGAACTTCAACGTTAAGATGTTGGCCGAACAACTTCACATGAGCCAACCTACTTTATACCGGAAGGTAAAGCAACGTAGTGAGTTATCTGTGGTCGATATGATCCGGAGTGTGCGGGTGAGTAAGGCTGCTTCGTTGATTATGGAAAATCGTTACTCCATTCAGGAGATTTCCGAAAAAGTAGGATTCAGTGATGCCCGGACATTAAGGAAGCACTTTACGGAACAATTTGGTGTGCCCCCTTCAAAATATATGGAGAATAAATGAATAAATTTGAAGGAAAGAAAACTCATCACAGATTAACAGACTACACTATGAGAAGATCGGCCGGATTGATAATCTGCACATTGTAGGTTACTGTAATCTGTTGATCTGTGTTGAGAAAGACTTTCGACTTCATTCCTAAAAGTTAATCCTTCTTTTAAGTTGGCCTTTAATTCAGGATAATGGGTTTATATTTAGGAACTAATGCCTTCATAACGATCCATCCAATCAGGTAGGCTACCGAGCAGATACAAAAGATAACGAAATAACCAGCCGGTTTCCCGACAAAGCCCATAAATACCATTTGAGTTTTGTCGGCGTGTACAAACAGCTCGCCGGCTGAATACTGGAGAATCATAGAACCTACTCCTCCTGCCATACCGCCAATACCGGTGATGCTGGCAATGGCGCTTTTAGGAAACATATCGCCTACGGTAGAAAAAATATTAGCCGACCATGATTGGTGGGCAGCTCCCCCGATACCGATCATAATAACCGGAAACCAGGGAGAGATGGTTCCTAATGGTTGGGCAAGTAATACCAACAGAGGAAAGAATGCAAAGATCAGCATAGCTCTCATACGTGCGGCATACGGGTTTAGCCCGGTTTTATGAATGATGATTGTAGGGAGTTTCCCTCCATAGATCGATAACATTGTTATAGCGTAAAGTGTAAAGATCAATGCTCTTCCCAATCCTTCGGAGGTTTTGATGTCGAACTGGGTATTCAGGTAAGAAGGTGCCCAAAAAAGGAAGAACCACCACACTCCATCCGTCATAAACTTACCGAATGCAAATGCCCAGGTTTGTCTGTAGGTGAAACATTGCCGGAAAGTCATACTTTTCTTTTCCTCGTTCTTTTTTACAGTTGCTGTGTAGGTTTCATGTTTGTCTTGCTCGATATATTCGAGTTCGGCTGAGTTTACAAATTTGTTTTTAGAGGGAGCTGTGTACATGAATACCCAAAATCCCATCCACACGAAGCCAAGAGCACCGATGATGACGAATGCCATTTCCCATCCCCAGGCTTTAGCCAGTAATGGAATGCTGAGAGGGGCAATCAGGGCACCGATAGAAGCTCCGGCATTAAAAATGGAAGTTGCGTAAGCCCGGTCTTTTTTCGGGAAATATTCGGCGGTAACTTTAATGGCAGCCGGAAAATTTCCGGCTTCACCGAGTGCTAAAATACAGCGTGCGACTAAAAAACAATACATGCTTATGGTGGCAAGTACCACTACTACATCACCGGTAGCAGCAATTAGTTCGGCTGCGCTATGCATTCCTACATATTCTTCGGTTATAATTCCACAGAAAGCGTGAAGGCAGGCACCGGCCGACCATATACCGATGGACCAAAGGTAACCTTTCTTTGTTCCCATCCAGTCGATAAACCGGCCGGCAAACAGCATACAAATGGCATATACAATAGAAAAGACAGCAGTAATGATGCCATAATGTGACTCGTTCCAATGAAATTCGGGTTTGATAAATTCGTCCCAGGTCAGCGATAGTACTTGGCGATCAAGGTAGTTTATGGTTGTTGCGAAAAATAACATGGCGCAAATCGTCCATCTGTAGTTTGTCATTTTCCCCATTGCATTTTGGAGTGTACTCATACTATTTGATTTAAAATTTTCAGGTTTAATTTCGGACCAAAAATACACATTATTTGATTTTATCCAATAATAACTGCTATTTAATTTGATGCTTCAAGGGATCTTTTTATGATAAATACACTAAAAGGAATAATAATTTCGTTATCGAACACAATAATTATCGTTTTCGCACACGACTATGTTTGTTCTATAATTGGGAGGAGGTGGCTGTTATAGCTCTTTTTCTTCGGATGAATCTGAATATATGTGCAGGGGATATATTCTTTGTAAGATTGTAATTGTAAATTATTAGTGCTTTGTTTGGAGTGCTGACTCCGTATGTGTCTCGGTTGGTGGGTGAGGCCGGAAGAATCGGCTTGCTTTTATGTTCTTCCTTTTATTTTGTATTTTAAGATAGATATTTTATCTTTGCCTTAATTGAGACAAAATATAATTGAGATAAAATGAAAAACAACCGATTGATCATTACCCTTATTGCCTTGTTTCTCCTAGGATTCGGGCTGAAAGCCCAAACTGCTTCTACTGAAGAAACTGCTGCTCAGAAAGAGAAAAGAATGGAATGGTTTGCCCAGGCCAAGTTAGGAATCTTTATCCATTGGGGAATCTATGCCGTGAACGGAGTATCAGAGAGCTGGTCATTCTTCAATAACTATCTTCCTTATGAAGAGTATATGGCTCAGGAAAAAGGCTTTACGGCATCGGCCTATAATCCTCAGGAGTGGGTGAAACTGATTAAAGAAAGTGGTGCACGTTATACGGTCATTACCACCAAGCATCATGATGGCGTAGCTCTTTGGGATACGAAGGCGGGTGACCTCAGTACTGTGAAAAGTACTCCTGCCGGGCGTGACCTGATTGCTCCTTTTGTGAAGGAAGTACGTAAACAAGGGCTGAAGCTCGGGTTCTACTATTCGCTGCTTGACTGGTCGCATCCGGACTATCCCAACAAAACCCGTACGGAAGTACGTTACAAAAACGATCCGGATCGTTGGGCTAAGTTTGTTAAGTTTAATTTTGGACAGCTTTCCGAGTTAAACAAAACTTGGAAACCTGATCTTTACTGGTTTGACGGAGACTGGGAACAAACTGCTGAGGCTTGGGATTCGAAGGGTATCATCAACCTGTTGCGTTCTACTAACCCGAATGTTATAGTAAACTCCCGTATTCAGGGGTATGGCGATTATGCTACACCCGAGCAGGGAGTTCCTGTAGTACGTCCAGCCGACAAGTATTGGGAGCTTTGTATGACCATGAACGATTCATGGGGGTATCAGCATGCCGACACTAATTATAAGACTCCGTTTATGCTGTTGCGTACTTTTGTCGATTGTCTCAGTATGGGAGGGAATCTGCTATTGGATATTGGTCCGAAGGAAGATGGAACTATTCCTGCCGAACAGATTGCTGTTTTGAAAGAATTCGGCCGTTGGACTAAGAAGCATAAAGAAGCTATCTACGAAACACGTGCCGGCATCCCGTGCGAACATTTTCAGGGATATACCACACTGAATAAAGCGGGTGACATCCTTTACCTCTATTTACCCTATAAGCCTAATGGCCCGATCGAAGTGAAAGGTCTTGTCAATAAGGTAAATCGTGTATGGGTAGTGGGGAATGGAGCTATGCTGCCATATAAGGTTTATAATAAGAACTACTGGAGCGAGGTGCCCGGAAACCTCTATATTGATATACCCGAACGTGTACAGGATGAGCAGATCACTGTGATTGCCGTATTGCTGGACGGCCCTATCAAGCTTTATCGCGGAGTGGGACAAGTGATTGAAAGTAACTAAATAAAAAAATAAATTCTTATGAATATCAGATTAACTTCTTTATTCGTTTCTTTATTCCTTTCTGTTCCGGTATGGGCGGGCGGGCATAAAAATCTGCCCGCTAAAGGCGATCTTCATATTCCGGTTTTTGAAAATGTGAATGTGCGTTTCTCTCCCGATACGTATCCTGATAATTATAATGAAGCAGATGGTACGGGCGTATACCATTTGGTCAACGGACGTATCATTCTGAAAAAGATTACTCTTCCCGAATACAAACGAAATGTGTCGGTAAGCCTGAAAGTAACCCTCGCCTCCAATGGAGATCGTTGGGACAAATCGGGTTCTTGCTTTGTATTGCCTAAATCATCGGCTATTAACCTACTGACTATTGCCCGTGACGGCATGAAGTTTCCTTCGGTAGATAGTTTGAAGCTGGAGAAAATGGTAGGTATTGTTCCCGGAAAGGATTATTTACCCACAGTGGAGCTGATGCGTTTCATGACTCCGTTCGGTGTAGGACACTATAGTAATAATAATGATTCGCTGAGCAGTAAACGTCGTCCGGTCTATATCCCCAAATGGGAAAGTAATGTCACCTGGCAACAAGATATAACCGATCTTTATCCGTTGCTTGAAGGCGAAGCCTATGTCGGTATTTATATCGATACATGGACTTCTGAAGGGTATTTGGTCAATGCGGATATCGACGTAAAAGAGAGTCGTCTGGCTTGTGACGTACTTCCAAAACGTCATGTGGAGCCGTTGATGAATACGGTTTACTACATGGGACAAAGTTATCCCGATATCTTTGCCCGGAGAGATGTATCTACTGATTTTACAGTTCCGAAAGGTGCCAAAAATATCCGGTTAAAATATATAGTGACCGGACATGGCGGGCATAGCGGCGGGGATGAATTCGTGCAAAAACGCAATATCATTTCTGTAGATGGAAAAGAGGTGCTCAACTTCATTCCTTGGCGTGATGATTGTGCTTCTTTCCGTCGTTTCAATCCGGCTACCGGTGTTTGGTTGATTAAGCGCCTGGCTTCTTATATTGGTGAGAAAGGATATACGGAGAAAGAAGTGGAAGAACCTCTGGCTTCTTCAGACCTATCCCGTTCCAACTGGTGTCCCGGTTCGGATGTTGTACCCGAAGAGGCTGTTATCGGTACACTTGCTCCCGGCAAGCATACTTTTACAGTCAGTATTCCCGAAGCTCAGGCTGTGGATGGCAATAAATTGAACCACTGGTTGGTTTCGGCCTATCTGGTGTGGGAGGAATAATTATAGTGAATTAAGATTCACTGCGGTGACCCGTTCAAAGCCATAAGGAGATGATCGAACCCTGTATCTGCCGAATGGAAGCATAAAAAAAAGCCTCTTCTCACGAAGGGGCTTTTTAGGTTTACTTTCTTTTTATGCTTTTGCTCAAAAAGAAAGCAAACTTTAAGATGAAAAAAAGGGAAGTCTCACGACTTCCACAATTCTTCTAACCTTAAATCTAAATCTCTATGAAAAAAACGTAGTGCAAATATAGCGGTTTGCAATATACTGAGGTGTTAACGAAGTTCAGAAAGAAAGAATAAAAGCTAAGGACTGCAAAATTAAGATAACGGTTCCTGTTGTTTTATTAATTTTATCAAACTGTCATAAATCGGGTTTTGTTCCAATAATCGGGGAACCCCGGTGATGAACATTTGCTTGCGTGCTCTTGTCAATGCGACATTTAGTTTTCGATCTATGAATACTCCGTTTTCCTCTGTCAGGTTGGAAAGGAAACGGAGTTGATAAGGATAGTTCACACAGAAAGAATAGATTATCACATCCCGTTCGCTGCCTTGAAACCTTTCTACCGTATCGACTAAAATGGAGTTTAGTTCCGGAATACCCATTTTGACAATCTCTTTTCTTATTAATGCGATCTGACTCCGATAGGGAGTAATGATACCCAGAGTACGCATTCCGTCGAATGTTCCACCATATTGCTGGTAAACGTCGGCTGCGATTCGGGCGACGATCCGTGCTTCGGAATGGTTGACTTTGGCCGATGTACCTTGAGGTTCGGGTTCGGAAGGTAGAAAAACCATTCGTTGCACATCTTGGTTGTCTTCCATTTGATGAGGCAATCCCACCGGTAACAGGCGTCCTTCATAAAATGCCTGATTGGCAAAAAGAGCTACTTCCGGATGCATACGTCCTTGTTTGCAAAGCATGTCGAAGGAGCGATGGTTCGGAGCCGATACCGATGCTGAGTCGGGAAAGAGATCCTCGGAAGAGGTTTGCAGGGTGCGGTAGAGGCGTTCGAAAAGAGAATCCTTGAGATTTTTCAGTCCGGCGCTACGTAAGCCTTCATCGTAGATTTCCGATTGTTCGGTATTTTGCAATACGACGGCAGGCAATTGTTTATGATCACCGATCAGTATGAACTTGCCGACGGCATTCTCTCCATTTTCGCTCCGGGCACATAGGATACCTAATAGTTGAGGTTCCAGGATTTGGGTCGCTTCATCGATAATGGCTACATCGAATCTCTTCAGGCGGAACAGTTCGGGTTTTCCGGAGATGGAAGCAACTGTGCCTACAAAGATACGGCAACGGGCGATGCGTTCTGCTACTTCCGAGCGGCGGGTACAAAGAGAAAGT
>ERZ1643247.1658-NODE-1658-length-19664-cov-11.636493_pt1 | contig 19664 bp, 19 predicted proteins | sample MGYA00579264_ERZ1643247 | MGnify/ENA primary metagenome ERZ1643247 (study PRJEB29033, sample SAMEA4952262) | chicken gut metagenome | biome: Broiler Chicken; feature: Gastrointestinal Tract; material: Caecum | place: Ireland | collected 2018 | study: Broiler... | reverse complement strand
GCGGCGGCGGTGGACTGGCAGGACTACGCCCAGGGGCAGTACGACAAGCTGGCCGGCGGCCTGCGGGAGAGCCTGGATCTGCCGCGGATTTACCGTATCTTGGACGGGGAGGAATAATCCATGAAGGAAATTCAGTTACAGCGGGTGGCCCCGGCGGACATCGAGGCCCGGAGTATGGAGCTCATCGCCCAGGAGCTGGGTGAGCGTGTGTTCCCGGCGGAGCAGCTGCCGGTGGTCAAGCGGGTGATCCACACCACGGCGGACTTTGAGTATGCCGACAATCTGGTGTTCTCCCCCGGCGCGGTGGAGCAGGGGATCGCCGCCATGAAGGCCGGCTGCACCATCGTCACCGACACCCAGATGGCCTTCTCCGGCGTGAATAAGCGGGTGCTGGAGAAGTTCGGCGGGAGGGCCGTGTGCTTCATGTCCGACCCGGACGTGGCCGCCGAGGCCAGGGAGCGGGGGGAGACCCGGGCCACCGTGTCCATGGAGCGGGCCGCCGCCCTGGACGGCCCCCTGGTGCTGGCCATCGGCAACGCCCCCACCGCCCTGGTGCGGGCCTGCCAGCTTATCGACGAGGGGAAGATGAAGCCCGCCCTGGTCATCGGCGTGCCGGTGGGGTTCGTCAACGTGGTGGAGAGCAAGGAGCTGCTGTTCACCATGGACGTGCCCCACATCGTGGCCCGGGGCCGCAAGGGCGGTAGCAACGTGGCCGCCGCCATCTGCAACGCCCTGCTCTACCAGGCCAGCAACAACGCGCGGGAGTAGGGGCGGCCACAGGCCGCCCCTACAGAGGGTATCAATCTGCGCCCGATTCTGCACATTTCGTCCCCACAGGAGGAACAACCATGGACAAGCAAGCCATCCTGGCGGTGTCCTTCGGCACCAGCCACTTTGACACCCTGGAAAAGACCATCGCCGCCATCGAGGCGGAGCTGGCCGCCGCCTTTCCCGGCCGCACCCTCCGCCGGGCCTTCACCAGCGGCATGATCCTGCGCAAGCTGGAGAGGGAGGGCACCCACATCGACGACGTGCCCCAGGCCCTGGAGCGCCTGGCGGACGAGGGGTATGTGGACGTGGTGGTGCAGCCCACCCACATCCTCAACGGCGACGAGTACGACAAGCTGATGGCCCAGGCCGCCCCCTTTGCCGGGCGGTTTGCCCGGCTGGCCTTCGGAAAGCCCCTGCTGACGGCAGAGGCGGACTACCGGGCGCTGGCCGACGCCCTGCTCTCCGAGCTGCCCGGCCCGTCGGAGGACGCCGCCATGCTCTACATGGGCCACGGCACGGGGCACTACGCCAACGCCGCCTACACCCAGCTGGAGTACCTGCTCCACGACCTGGGCAGGCGGGATATTGTCATCGGCACCGTGGAGGGCTACCCCGGCTTTGACGAGGCCCTGCGGCGGCTGAAGGAGCGCCCGGCGGTGCGCCGGGTGGAGCTGCGGCCCCTGATGGTGGTGGCCGGCGACCACGCCAAGAACGATCTGGCCGGGGACGAGCCCGACTCCTGGAAGTCCATGCTGGAGGCGGAGGGCTATCAGGTGTCCTGCGTCCTGCGGGGCCTGGGGGAGAACCCCGGCGTGCGGGCCCTGTTCGCCGCCCACGCCGAAGCGGCGGAAAAACTCCAGGCGGAAGCCTGTTGACATAGTGCTCCGGAAAAGGGAAGTCGGGTGCAACTCCCGCGCAGTCCCGCTGCCGTAAGGGCGGAGCCGCCGGGCACAACGCCACTGGGGAGACCTGGGAAGGCGCACGGCGGCAGAGAGGCCCGAGCCGGAAGACCTTGCCGGAGCATACCACACCATCAGCCTACGAGGTATAGGAAAGGATGAAGATCATGACAACACAACGCAACCACCGCCTGCTGCGCACCGCGGCCCTGCTGATCGGGCTGCTGGGCCTGCTGCCCATGAGCGCCTCCGCCATGCACATCGCCGAGGGCTTTCTGCCCGCCGGCTGGTGCGTGGTGTGGGGAGCCGTGTGCGTGCCCTTTGTGGCGGCGGGCTTCCTGTCCATCAAAAAGAAGGTGGAGCTGGCGCCCCGGGCCAAGATTCTCCTGGCCATGTGCGGGGCCTTCGCCTTTGTGCTCTCCGCCCTGAAGCTGCCCTCCTTTAACGGCTCCTGCTCCCACCCCACCGGCGTGGGCCTGGGGGCCATCCTGTTCGGGCCCATGACCATGGCGGTGCTGGGGCTGATCGTCCTGCTGTTCCAGGCCCTGCTGCTGGCCCACGGCGGCCTGACCACCCTGGGGGCCAACACCTTCTCCATGGCCATCGCCGGGCCCATCGTGTCCTGGCTGGTGTACAAGCTGCTGCGGAAGGCCAAGGCTCCGGTACCCGTGGCGGTGTTCGCCGCCGCCGCCCTGGGGGATCTGTTCACCTACGTGGTGACCTCCTTCCAGCTGGGGGTGATCGACGGGGGCATGGTGCGGTACCTGATGGTGTTCGCCGTCACCCAGATCCCCCTGGCCATTGTCGAGGGCCTGCTCACCGTGGTGGTGTTCAACGTGCTGGAGAAGTACAGCAAGACCGAGCTGGAAACGCTGTGCGTGCTGTAAGGAGGGAGAAGCGATGAAGGTCTGGCAGAAAAATTTGATTCTGATCGTCCTGGCGGTGGCCATTGCCGCCCTGCCCCTGTGGCTGCTGCCCAACGCCGAGTTCGGCGGCGCCGACGGGCAGGCCGAGGAGGTGGTTCAGGAGCTGAATCCCGGTTACCAGCCCTGGTTTGAGCCCATCCTGGAGCCCGCCAGCGGCGAGGTGGAGTCCCTGCTCTTCGCCCTCCAGGCCGCCGTGGGCGCGGGGATCGTGGGCTTTGTCCTGGGCCGCATCACCAAAAAGCCCGGCGGGAAGGACGAGAGCTGATGGGCACCGACCGCTGGGCCTACCAGTCCCGCCTGCGGCGGGTGGATCCGCTGCCCAAGCTGATCCTCTCCCTGACGGCGCTGGTGGTGTGCCTGTGCTGCGGCAGCGGGGCGGTGGGCCTGGCCACGGCGGCGGCCATGGGCGTGCTGATTGCCGCCCTGGGAGGACTGCCCCCCAGAGTATACCTCCATTTTCTCAAGATCCCCATGGCCTTCCTGGCGGTGGGCTGTGCCACCATGCTGGTGCACAGCTACCCCGCCGGGACGCCGGTGCTGGCCGCCCTCCCGGTGGGGGGGCGGCTGTGGGGCTTTGACGGGGCCGCCCTGGCCGCCGCCGCGGCCCTGTTTTTCCGCGCTCTGGGGGCGGTGGGGGCCATGTACTTCCTGGCCCTCAACACCCCGGTCACCGACCTGACCATGTGTCTGGGGCGGCTCCATGTGCCCCGCCTGCTGGTGGAGCTGATGGAGCTCATCTACCGCTTTATTTTCGTGCTCTCCGAGACGGCGGGGAGCATCCGCACCGCCCAGGCCTCCCGCCTGGGCTACCAGGGGCTGCGCCGCTCCCTGTCCTCCCTGGGAACCATGGCCTCCCTGGTGTTCCTGCGGGCCTGGCGACGGGCCGACCGGATCTACGCCGCCCTGGAGTCCCGGGGCTATGCCGGCAGCCTCACCACCCTGCCGGGGGACTATGCGCCGGGCCGGGGGCTCTACCCCCTGGCCCTGGCGGTGGCGGCGGGACAGCTGGCAGTCCTGTTTGCGGAGAGGGGGGTGCTGGGATGAATCCAGCCATCGAGACGAGAGAGCTGTGCTACACCTACGAGGACGGCACCACCGCCCTGGATCACGTGAGCCTGAAGGCGGAACGGGGGCGGATCACCGGCATCCTGGGAGCCAACGGGGCGGGGAAGTCCACCCTGTTCCTCAACCTGAACGGGGTGCTCACCCCCCAGAGCGGGGAGGTGCTGCTGGACGGCGCGCCGGTGCGCCGGGATCGAAAGGGCCTGGCGGAGCTGCGCCGCCGGGTGGGCATCGTGTTCCAGGATCCCGACGACCAGCTCTTCTCCGCCGACGTGTACCGGGACATCTCCTTCGGGGCGGTGAACCTGGGCCTGCCCGAGGCGGAGGTTCGCCGCCGGGTGGAGGCGGCCATGGAGCGCACCGGGGTGGCCCACCTGCGGGACAAGCCCACCCACGCCCTCTCCTTCGGCCAGAAGAAACGGGCGGCCATCGCCGGGGTGCTGGTGATGGAGCCGGAGGTGCTCATCCTAGATGAGCCCACCGCCGGGCTGGATCCCCAGGGGGTCAGCGGCCTGCTGGCGCTGCTGGAGCAGCTGCGGGACGGGCTGAACATGGCTATCCTGCTGGCTACCCACGACATGGATCTGGTGCCCCTGTGCTGTGACGACGCCTATCTGCTGGGGGGCGGCCGGGTGCTGGCCGCCGGCACGCCGGAGGAGCTGTTCCGACAGCCCGGGCTGCTGCGGGAAAATCACCTGCGCCTGCCCCGCATCGCCCATCTCATGGACATACTGCACGACAAGGACGGCCTGGACGCCGGCCCCGCCGCCACCATCGGGGCGGCCCGACGGGAGATCCTGCGCCTGCTCAAGGAGGAAGAACGATGAACCGAGGAAAGCTGTACGGCGTGGGGGTGGGCCCCGGGGATCCGGAGCTGCTCACCCGCAAGGCCGAGCGGATCATCCGGGCGTCGGCGGTGCTGGCCGTCCCCGACAAGGGGGCGGGGGAGAAGACCGCCCTGAACATCATCGGCCCCCTGGCCGATGGGAAGGAGCGGCTGGACTGCTCCACCCCCATGGTGCGGGATCAGGCGGTGCTGGACGCGGCCTATGACAGGGCGGCGGACGCCATCTGTGAAAAGCTGGATCAGGGCAAGGACGTGGCCTTCATCACCCTGGGGGATCCCACGGTGTACTCCACCTACATCTACATCCACCGCCGGGTGGTGAACCGGGGGTACGGGGCGGAGATCATCCCCGGCGTGCCCTCCTTCTGCGCCGTGGCCGCCCGGCTGGGGGAGCCTTTGTGCGAGAAGGCCCAGCGGCTGATGATCGTCCCCGCCTCCCACGGGGAGGTGGAGGACTGCCTGAGCGTGGACGCCAACCTGGTGTTCATGAAGGCGGGGCGTGAGCTGGGGGCCCTGAGGGACACTCTGGCCGCCCACGGCCTGCTGGAGCGGGCCTCCATGGTGGCCAACTGCGGCATGGAGGGGGAGACGGTCTGCCCCCGCTTCGCCGACGTGCCGGAGGGCACCGGGTACTTCTCCGTGGTGCTGGTGAAAAAGGGGGAACCGACGTGAACATCCGCATGGCCGGTCTGGACTGGCACGTGCCCATCCAGCTCCGGGAGCAGCTGTCCTTCCCGCGCGGGCGGGTGGTGGAGCTGAACCGGCTGATCCGGGACAACCCGGGGGTGGAGGGCTGCGCCCTGCTGTCCACCTGCAACCGGACGGAGCTCTACCTCTCCTGCGCCGAGGGGACGGAGCCGGATCCCGCCGGGCTGCTGTGTGCCGCCGCCGGGGTGGATGATGCCGCGTTCGCGGACTTCTTCACCACCTGTACCGGAGAGGCGGCCGCCCGGCGGCTCATGGAGGTGGCCGGGGGACTGCGCTCCCAGATCTGGGGGGAGGATCAGATCCTCACCCAGGTGAAGGGGGCCATCTCCGCCGCCCGGGAGGCGGGGACGGCGGACGGGGTGCTGGAGACCCTGTTCCGCTCCGCCGCCGCCGCGGGCAAGGCCCTCAAGACAAGGGTGCGCCTCACCGGCGTGCCCCGCTCCGCCGCCCAGAGCGCCGTGGAGCGGCTGGGCCGGGAGACCGGCGGCCTGTCCGGGAAGCGGGCCCTGGTGATCGGCAACGGGGAGATGGGGCGGCTGGCCGCCTCCCTGCTGGTGGAGGCGGGGTGCGCCGTCACCATCACCCTGCGCAGCTACCACCACGGGGAGACGGTGGTGCCCGCCGGGTGCGCCGTGGCCCCCTATGAGAAGCGATATGAGGCCATGGAGGGGATGGATCTCCTGATCTCCGCCACCGCCAGCCCCCATTACACCCTCTCCGCTGGGGAGCTCTCGGCGGTGTCCCACCCGCCCCGGCTGCTGGCCGACCTGGCCATCCCCCGGGACATCGACCCGGCGGCGGGGGAGCTGCCCGGTATCACCCTCTATAACGTGGACGACCTGGGGGTGGAGGTGGAGCGAGCCATCCCCCCCGAGGCGGAGGAGATTCTGGAGAAGCACCTGGGCCAGCTGGAGCAGTGGGAGAACTACCGGGCCTGCCTGCCCGGGCTGGAGCGGGTGAAGCAGGCGGTGATCCGCCGGGTGCTGTCCACCGATCTGGACGGGCCGGAGGCCAGGGAGCTGGTGGAGCTGGCGGTGAGCCGGGCGGTGGATCTCCTGTCCGGCGGATTGAAGGAGGGCTTTACCCCGGAGGAGCTGGAGAAGTGCGCCGACAAGATCGACCTGCACACCCCCGCCAAGCCCCGCTGGAGCCGCCCGGCGGAGAGACCCTTCCGCTTTCCCCTGTTTGTCGATCTGGCCGGGCAGCGGGCGGTGATCATCGGCGGCGGGGCGGTGGCCTGCCGCCGGGCGGAGGTGCTCAAAGGCTTCGGCGCGGAGGTCATCCTGATCGCCCCCCGCTGCAAGCGGCAGGTGGAGGGCATAGACTGGCAGCAGCGGCCCTACGTCCCCGGCGACGTGGCCGGGGCGGCCGTGGCCGTGGCCGCCACCGACGACCGGGCCGTCAACCGGGCGGTGGGGGAGGAGGCCCGGGCCCTGGGCGTCCCCGTCAGCGTGGCGGACTGCCCGGACGAGTGCACCTTCTTCTTCCCGGCCATCTGCACCGGGGAGCATCTGGTGGCCGGTGTGGCCGGCCGGGGCACCGACCACGCCCTGACCGCCCGGGCCGCCAAGGCCATCCGGGCCACCCTGGAGGGATTGGAATGAATACAATTCGGATTGGAAGCCGGGAAAGTAAACTGGCTGTTATCCAGTCGGAGCTGGTGATGGACGCCATCCGGGCCGACCACCCGGGCCTCCGGCTGGAGTTGGTGACCATGAAGACCACCGGCGACAGGATTTTAGACCGCACCCTGGATCAGATCGGCGGCAAGGGCCTGTTTGTGAAGGAGCTGGACGCCGCCCTGCTGGACGGCCGGGTGGACTTCACCGTCCACAGCTGCAAGGATCTGCCCATGGACATCGACGAGCGCATCCCCCTGGCGGGCTTCACCCGCCGGGAGGATCCCAGGGATGTGCTGGTGCTGCCCCAGGGGGTAACGGAGCTGGATCGCTCCAGGCCCATCGGCTGCGCCTCCGCCCGGCGGACGGTGCAGCTGCGGGAGCTGTTCCCCGGCATGGAGATCGCCCCGGTGCGGGGCAACGTGCTCACCCGCCTGCGCAAGCTGGACGAGGGAGAGTATTCCGCCCTGGTGCTGGCCGCCGCGGGCCTGAAGCGCCTGGGGCTGGAGGAGCGCATCGCCCGGTACTTTACGGTGGATGAGCTGCTCCCCGCCGCCGGGCAGGGGATTCTGGCGGTGCAGGCCCGGGCGGGGGAGGATCTGTCCTGCCTGGACGGCGTGCTGGACGCCGACGGAACCACCTGCGCCCTGGCCGAGCGGGCTTTTGTCCGCGCCCTGGACGGGGGCTGCTCCTCCCCCACCGCCGCCCACGCCGTGGTGGAGGGGGACACCATCACCATCGACGGCCTGTATGTGGACGAGGGGGGCAGGGTGAGCCGGGACAGGCTCTCAGGCCCCAGGGAGCGGGGGGAGGCGCTGGCCCGCCGCCTGGCGGAGACACTGAAAGGGGGATGCCTGTGCCCGGGAAAGTGATATTGGTGGGGGCGGGGCCGGGGGATCCCGGCCTGCTGACCCGCAAGGGGCTGGACGCCATTCGGAGCGCCGACGTGGTGGTGTACGACCGGCTGGTGAGCCCCGCCATCCTGGCCCTCATGCCGGAGGGCGCGGAGCAGATCAACGTGGGCAAGGAGGCCGCCCACCATCTGGTGCCCCAGGAGGGGATCAACCAGATCCTGCTGGACAAGGCCCTGGAGGGGAAGACGGTGGTGCGCCTCAAGGGGGGCGACCCCTTCCTGTTCGGCCGGGGGGGCGAGGAGCTGGAGCTGCTGGCCCGGCACAACATCCCCTTTGAGGAGGTGCCCGGCATCACCTCCGCCATCGCCGCCCCCGCCTACGGGGGCATCCCGGTGACCCACCGGGACTGCTGCTCCTCCCTCCACATCGTCACCGGCCACCAGCGCTCGGGGAAGGAGCTGGACATCGACTTTGAGGCCCTGGTGCGCACCGGCGGCACCCTGGTGTTCCTCATGGGTGTGTCCGCCCTGCCCGCCATCTGCCGGGGCCTGCTGGACGCGGGCATGGCCCCGGACACCCCCGCCGCCACGGTGGAGAGCGGCACCACCCCCGCCCAGCGCCGCACCAGCGCCACCCTGGCCGACCTGCCCCGGCGGGCGGAGGAGGTGGGGGTGAAGAGCCCCGCCGTCATCGTGGTGGGGCAGGTGTGCGCCCTGGCGGAGCAGTTCGACTGGTTCGACCGTCTGCCCTTGAAGGGGAAAACCGTGGTGGTCACCCGGCCGAAGGAGCGGGCGGGCACCCTGTCCGGCCGCCTGCGCTCACTGGGGGCGGACGTGTGGGAGTACCCCTGCATCGCCACCGTGCCTCTGGAGCCCTGCCCCGGGCTGGAGGAGGCCATGGGCCGCCTGGATGCCTATGAGTGGCTGGCCCTCACCAGCCCCGCCGGGGTGGACGCCCTGTGGCGCTGGCTGGAGAGAAGCAGGCTGGACGCCCGGGCTCTGGGCGGGCTCAAGCTGGCCGCCATCGGCCCCGGCACCGCCAAGGCCCTGGCCGCCCACGGCCTGCGGGCGGACTACGTGCCGGAAGTGTACGACGCCGCCCACCTGGGGGAGGGCATCCCCGCCGCTGGACGGGTGCTGATCCTCCGGGCCCAGGAGGGCTCCCCCGCCTTGACACAGGCGCTGGAGCGGCGTAACATAGGCTTTGACGACGTGTCCACCTACCGCACCGTCTACGACAATCCCCGCTCCGACGAGCTGCGCTCCGCTGTGGAGGGCGGCCGGGCCGGGATTGTCACCTTCACCAGCGCCTCCACCGTCAGGGGCTTCGTGTCCACCGTGGGGGCGGACGCGGACTTCTCCCGCATGGTGGGGGCCTGCATCGGGGAGCAGACCGCGGCGGAGGCCGGAAAGCACGGCATCCCCGTCCTGGTGGCGAAGGAGGCCACCATGGACGCCCTGGTGGAGCTGATTGCAGCCCTGCGGGATTGAGAACGGCGGGGGCAAGCCCCGCCCTACAACAGATCCCCGGTTATATAGGACGAAAAGAAACGTGGGGTCACGAGGGAAATCTCCCCCATTTGAACCCCACAAGCGTAGGGCGGGGGCTTGCCCCCGCCGCGTTTCATGAGAAAGGAAGCGTCAGCATGGAACTGATCCAGCGTCCCCGCCGCCTGCGGGGAAACGAGGCGGTGCGCCGCCTGTGCCGGGAGACCCGGATGTCCCCCGACAGCCTGATCTACCCCATCTTTGTGGACGAGACCCTCAGCGGGAAGCGGCCCATCGAGGCCCTGCCCGGCCAGTACCACTACGGCATCGACGCGGTGTGGGAGGCGGTGGCGGAGTGCCTGGCCGCCGGGGTGACCCACTGCATCCTGTTCGGCCTGCCCAGGGAAAAGGACGCCTGCGGCTCCTCTGCCTGGGCCGAGCACGGCGTGGTGCAGGAGGCCATCCGGGCCATCAAGGCCCGGTACCCCGACTTCTACGTGATCACCGACGTGTGCATGTGCGAGTACACCGACCACGGCCACTGCGGCATCCTGTCCGGCCATGAGGTGGACAACGACAGCACCCTGGAGGTACTGTCTAAAACCGCCCTGTCCCACGCCCAGGCGGGGGCGGACATGGTGGCCCCCTCCGACATGATGGACGGCCGGGTGGCCGCCATCCGGGCCGCTCTGGACGCAAACGGCTTCCAGAATGTGCCCATTCTGGCCTACTCCGCCAAGTACGCCTCGTCGTTCTACGGCCCCTTCCGCGCGGCGGCGGGCTCCGCCCCCTCCTTCGGTGACCGGAAGGGCTACCAGATGGATCCCCACAACCGGAAGGAGGCCATCAAGGAGTGTGAGCTGGACATCGCCGAGGGGGCGGACATCATTATGGTCAAGCCCGCCCTCAGCTATCTGGACGTGATCCGGGAGTGCGCCGATTCCTTTGACCTGCCCCTGTGCGCCTACTCCGTGTCCGGCGAGTACGCCATGATCAAGGCGGCCTCCGCCGCCGGACTCATCGACGAGTACAAAATCATGTGCGAGTCCGCCCTGTCCGTGTTCCGGGCGGGGGCCAACATGCTCATCACCTACTACGCCAAGGAACTCTCACAGGCCATCCGAAAGGGGGACATCGGCTGATGGACATCTCGGAACAGCTCTTTGAGCGGGCCAAAAAAGTCCTCCCCGGCGGGGTCAACTCCCCGGTGCGTGCCTACCGGGCGGTGGGCATGGCCCCCCGGTTCATCACCAGGGCCGACGGAGCCTATATCTACGATGAGGACGGGAAGAAGTACATCGACTACGTGTGCTCCTGGGGCCCCATGATCCTGGGCCACAACCACCCGGTGATCCGGGAGGCGGTGGAAAAGGCCGTGCAGGACGGCCTGTCCTTCGGCGCCCCCACCCGGCGGGAGGTGGACATCGCCGAGCTGATGGTGGAGCTGGTGCCCAACATCGAGATGGTGCGCATGGTCAACTCGGGCACCGAGGCGGTCATGTCCGCCCTGCGGCTGGCCCGTGGGGCCACCGGGCGGGACAAGCTGATCAAGTTCGAGGGCTGCTACCACGGCCACTCCGACTGCATGCTGGTCAACGCCGGCTCCTCCGCCCTGGCAGGGGGCCACCCCAGCAGCGCCGGCGTGCCGGTGGGGGCGGCCAAGGACACCCTCACCGCCCAGTTCAACGACCTGAACAGCGTGAAGGAGCTGCTGGAGGGGAACCCCGGCCAGGTGGCCGCCGTCATCGTGGAGCCGGTGGCCGCCAACATGGGGGTGGTGAACCCCGCCCCCGGCTTCCTCCCCGGCCTGCGGCAGCTGTGCGACCAGCACGGCGCCCTGTTGATCTTCGACGAGGTGATCACCGGCTTCCGGCTGGCCCTGGGCGGCGCCCAGGAGTACTTCGGGGTCAAGGCCGATCTGGTCACCTTCGGCAAGATCATCGGCGGAGGCATGCCCGTGGGGGCCTACTGCGGCAGCCGGGAGCTGCTGGAGCAGGTGGCGCCCTGCGGCCCGGTGTACCAGGCGGGCACGCTCAGCGGCAACCCGGTGGCCATGGCCGCCGGACTGGCCCAGCTCACCTACCTGAGGGAGCACCCGGAGATCTATGCCGACCTGGCCGCCAAGGGGGAGAGGCTGGCCGCCGGCCTGCGCGCCGCGGCGGCGGAGGCCGGGGTGCCGGTGGCCATCAACCAGATCGGCTCCCTGCTGGCCCCCTTCTTCACCCCCACCGAGGTGACCACCTTCACCGACGCCAAGGGCAGCGATGTGGGCCGCTACGCCAGGTACTTCCAGGGCATGCTGGAGCGGGGCGTGGCCCTGGCCCCCGCCCAGTTCGAGGCCATGTTCGTCTCGGAGGCCCACGGGGACGCAGAGCTGGCCGCCACGCTGGCGGCCGCCCGGGCGGCCCTGGGTGGACTCTGACCGGATAAGGGACGCCTCATACTCGCCCGCATTTCGGCTGGTATTTTGCCGTGATTTATGGTATAATAAATGCCCAGTAATTTCGGAACATGGGCAGGGATCATATCATGACACCACGCAATGTCGCGTTCACCGCAGTTGATCATCAAATTCTGAACTCCTATAAGGCCACCTTGGACGGCCTGGCCGCATATCTGGGAGATGGCTATGAAATCGTCCTTCACAGCCTGCACGATCTGGATCACTCCGTAATTAAAATCATAAACGGTCACTACACCGGACGGAGGGAAGGCTTTCCCATCACGGATCTGGCTCTGTCCATGCTGGCCAAGATTGAGGAGCAGCCTGATGCCAACTGTATTACCTACTTCAACAGGAATCAAAAGGGCGAACCGCTAAAGTCGGCCACCATTGTGATCCGGAACAGTCACCACAAAGCGATTGGCCTGTTGTGTATCAACTTTTACATGAATACCTCTGTCTTTCAGTTTCTTCAAAGCATGACTCCGCCAGCTGCCCGTCTTCAGGAGCCGATGGTGGAGGAGAGCTATGTGGAGAACGTGGATGAGTTGATCGCCCAGGCGGTGGCCGAGGCCGCCAGCAAAGTACATAGCGACAGTGCAATTTCCAATGCCAATAAGAACAAGGAGATCATCAGCATCCTCCACCAGAAGGGGATATTCAATCTGAAGGATGCGGTGGTGAAAGTGTCACACTGCATGGGTATATCCAAGAACACCGTCTATATGCATGTGCGCAATCTGAATCACGAATAGCACACGGAAACCGTAGAAAAAGGGCTGGAACCCATTGGGTTCCAGCCCTTTCTCGGGTGAAGGGGAAATATTTATGGCTTATTGCGAAGGACAGAACCGTTGGGGCCTTCATAGATCCGATCCCAGCCGGTCAGAATGGATACCGTCAGCACTACGAACAGGACCATGGGGTAGAAAGCGCCGCTGAAGATCTGGAATGGTGTGACAGCGGGAAGATAGGAATAGGACTCCAGCAGAGGCTCGATGGCCGAGGCGGAGATGAATATAAATGCGCTGATGAAGGGGAGAATGGCGGGAAAGGTGTTGGCATAACCGGTCAGGAAGTTGGCCCGGCGGTAGGGGTGGATCTGGTGCCGGGCGCCCAGCTCGTCGGCCACAGGGCCGAAGGTAAGCACGGAGGCGCTGGTCACGCCGCCCACCAACAGGGTGGTGAGCATGGAGCCGACTGCGATGAGCAGTTCCGCCCCACGGGCGGTACGGGCAAAGCGGCTGTTGCAAATACCCTGGATAATGCGATCCATGGTACCGCTCTCATTAAGCACACCCATGGCGCCAAACAGAGCCATGCAGAACAGGCAGATACCGATCATACCGGTAAAGCCGTCATAGATAAAGCCCACAGCTGCACCGTCCTGGACGCCCAAGATGTCCGTCGGGCCGAAAGTCCCGGAGAGCAGCCCAACGATGATGCCGGAGATAAGGCCGGCGGTGACGGCCTTGAAAATATCGCGGGTACGGATGGAGACGAACAGGAGAATGGCGACGGGAATAAGCATGATAAGGCCCTTGGGGTTCATGTTGGCCTGGAGAATTTCGTCGGCACCCTCCATGGAGGCCCCGCCCCCGCCGCCGAAAATGGCGAAGAGAACCAGCGCTATGCATCCGGCGATAAGGGCATACTTCAGACGGTAGCCCACAGTGCCGGCAATATCAGCATTGCCCTCCTTGGTACGGAAACGCTGGTTGGTGGTGGAGGCAATGGTCACGTCGGAGATGGGGGCCAAGTTGTCACCGAAGATGGCGCCGGACAGGATAGCACCCGCCAAGGTAGCCGGATTGCTGCCCAGCAGAATGCCCGCCGGATAGAGGATGGGGAACACAGTGGTCAGGGTTCCGATGGAGGAGCCGGTGGCGGTGGTGATCAGGCAGGAGGCCAGGAATGTAAAGGCGGTGAAGATATTGCCCGGCATGCCGATCAGGTCGGCCATCCAGACAAAGCCCTGAGACACGCCGCTGATGGCCATCAGGCGGGTGAACATGCCGATGATCAGCAGAATAAGTACCACGCTGACCGAGGTGGTGCTGCCGATACCGCGCAGCACAGCATCCCAATAGGCGCCATAGGTCTTACAGAACAGGGCACCCACCAACAAGCCTAGGAAACCGCCCACGGCCAGGGCGTTCATGTCAAAGACCTTGAAGCCCACAAAGTAGACCACGCAGAACACCAGGAAGATAAGCATGGGGATTACAGACAATCCCTGCCCGCCGCGGAACTCAACAGGATATCTCTTTCTCTCTTCCATAATTCAGGAAACCCCCTTCTCCTTGCCAAGCTTGATGAGGGCGGCCTTGACCCGCTCCAGAGCGGCCACCATCTGGGAATCCTCACGGAAGGCGCCAAAGACGATGCGCAGGTGCCCTTCGCCCTGAGAGCCGTAGGGAGTGCCGGCATTCACCACCACGTTGGCTTCTTTGATGATGTAGGCGTTGACCTCATCAGCAGTGCCCAACCTGGAAACATTGACCCAGCAGAGGAAGGTGCTCTCCGGCATGGCCATGGATACGCCGGGAATGGAGTTGAAGATGTCATAGACTATCTTCCGGCGGCGGTCAAAGATCCGGTTGTACTCCTCCAAGAAGGAGGGATCTTTCAGAGCCGCGATAGCGCCCAGCTGAGAGGCGGTATTGGTGGCGCCGATCACACTGACGGCGCAGCCATAGTAAACGTCCATGATGTGGTCATCCGCTACGATATAGGCCACCCGGTAGCCGCTCAGGGCCATGCCCTTGGAGATGGAGAACACGGTGACAGTGCGCTCCCACATACCGGGCAGGGAGGCCAGGGTGACAAACTCCACGCCGTCGTATACGGAGTCCTCAAAGGCCTGGTCGCACACAACGATCAGATTGTGCTTGACTGCAAACTCCGCCAGTTTCTCCAGATTTTCCCGACGCATAACCGTGGTGGTGGGGTTGTTGGGGTTAGTGAGGACAATCATCTTGGTACGAGGGGTCACGCGCTTCTCAAATTCCTCGATCTCCAGCTGATAGCCATTCTCCTCCCGCAGAGGCACCGGGACAACCACACCGCCCAGCAGGGTGGGGTCCTGGAAGTTGTTGGGATAGCTGGGGTCTGGAACCAGAACCTCGTCACCAGGATCAATGAAGGGCATCATGGCGAACATCAGGCCCGCATCAGAGCCCGGAGTGATGATGATGTTACGCTCCGGATCCACATTCAGGTGGTTGAACTCCTTGAGCTTCTTGGCCAGCGCAATTTTCAGTTCCATATTGCCGATAGGCATGGTGTAGTGGGCAGAAGTACCGTCCTCCAGACCGGCCAGAGTGGCTTTTTTCACATGCTCAGGGATGGCCGGGTCGGGATAGAAGGGGTCAGCCCAGCACATCAGGGCTGCGCCGTTGGCGATGAGATCATTCAGCGCTGTCCCCACGTCTGCCTTGGAGACCTTCTCAAAAAGGCCTCCCTGAATTCCATGGAATTTTTTGCTGATGCGATCCTGGACGCTCATAATGGATTCTCCTTTCTTATCTGGTAAGTAATGATAACAACAAGGGGTCTCAGTCCAGCTCTGCGATGGCCTCGATCTCGCACAGGGCGCCCTTGGGCAGATCCTTCACGGCGAAGCAGGAGCGGGCGGGTTTGGAGGTGAAGAACTTGCCGTACACCTCGTTGAAGGCGGCGAAGTCGGCAATGTCGGCCAGGAAGCAGGTGGTCTTGACCACCTTGTGGAAGCCGGAGCCGGCGGCCTCCAGAATGGCGCCCACGTTTTTGCAGCTCCACTCGGCCTGGGCGGCGATGCCCTCGGGAATGGTGCCGTCGGCAGGGTTCACCGGCAACTGGCCCGAGGTGAAGAGGAGCTTTCCGGTGGAGATTCCTTGGGAATAGGGCCCGATGGCCGCAGGAGCGTTGCTGGTACTGGTAATGTTCATAAGAAATCATCCTCCTGTTTTTTAGTTTCTGTGCAGATTATATCACTGAAATATATTTTAGTCAATGTATTTTTTGCTATTTTTGAAAAAAGCCGTTCCGGCGTGCAGTTAGCACGGCAGAACGGCTTCTTTGCCTCAGCAACGGGAAAGGATACACAATTGATGCGAGAAGGACTCCTCCCGATCTGAGAGGATTATAACGCTGAAATATATTTTAGTCAATGTGTATTTCTAATCTCTTTGAAAAATGCCGCCGTACTGCATCTGCAGTACGGCGGCATGGAAAATCACAGGCTCTTCTCCAGATTGGCCTTGATGGCCCGGATGAACTCCAGGGAGGTGACGCCCCTGGCGGGGGTCTCCCCCTCCCACAGGCCCACCAGATCACGGGTCATGGTGCCGCCCTCGATGGTGTCGATGGTGGCCTGCTCCAGCTTGTCGGCGAACTGGCCCAGCGCGGCGATGCCGTCCAGCTCCCCCCGCTTGCGCAGGGCGCCCGTCCAGGCGAAGAGGGTGGCCACCGGGTTGGTGGAGGTCTCCTCCCCCTTCAGGTACTTGTAGTAGTGGCGGGTGACGGTGCCGTGGGCGGCCTCGTACTCGTACTTGCCGTCGGGGCTCACCAGCACGGAGGTCATCATGGCCAGGGAGCCGAAGGCGGTGGACACCATGTCGCTCATCACGTCGCCATCGTAGTTCTTGCAGGCCCAGATGAAGCCCCCCTCGGAGCGGATGACCCGGGCCACCGCGTCGTCGATGAGGGTGTAGAAGTACTCGATGCCCAGTTCGTCAAATCTGGCCTTGTACTCGGAGTCGAAAATCTCCTGGAAGATGTCCTTGAAGGTGTGGTCGTACTTCTTGGAGATGGTGTCCTTGGTGGCAAACCACAGATCCTGCCTGGTGTCGATGGCGTACTGGAAGCAGGAGCGGGCGAAGGAGGCGATGGAGCTGTCCTTGTTGTACTGGCCCTGGAGCACGCCGCCGCACTCGAAGTCATAGATGGTCTGGCGGAATTCCTCCTTCCCGTCTGCGCCGGTGAACACCAGCTCCGCCTTGCCCGGTGAGGGCACCCGGTACTCGGTGCACTTGTACACGTCGCCGTAGGCATGGCGGGCGATGGTGATGGGCTTCTTCCAGGTCTTGACCACCGGGGAGATGCCCCTGACCATGATGGGGGCGCGGAACACGGTGCCGTCCAGAATGGCGCGGATGGTGCCGTTGGGGGACTTCCACATCTCGGAGAGCTTGTACTCCTCCACCCGCTGGGCGTTGGGGGTGATGGTGGCGCACTTGACCGCCACGCCGTACTTCTTGGTGGCCTCGGCGGAGTCCACGGTCACCTGATCCTTTGTCTTTTCCCGCTCGGGCAGGCCCAGGTCGTAATACTCGGTTTTCAGGTCGATATAGGGCAGCAGCAGCTCGTCCTTGATCTGCTTCCACAGCACGCGGGTCATCTCGTCCCCGTCCATCTCCACCAGCGGGGTGGTCATCTGAATCTTTTCCATGGTCTCCTCCTCAGTCGTGATTGAAATTCCAGCTGAGCCAAATTATACCCCGAACGCGGTAAAATGGCAAGGGATTGTGTGCGCTTTGCCACTTGTCCGCCGCCCGGGATCTGGAGTATACTGAAAGGCAGTTTTTGTAAGGAAAAGAGAGGATTGCCCCGTGTTCAGCAAGCAGGCCCTGCGCAGGCTCATCATCCCCCTGATCATCGAACAGTTCCTGTCCGTCATGGTGGGCATGGCAGACATCATGATGGTCTCCGCCGCCGGGGAGACCGCCGTGTCCAGCGTGGCGCTGGTGGATCTCATCAACGTGCTCATCATCAACGTGTTCTCCGCCCTGGCTACCGGCGGCGCCGTGGTGTGCGCCCAGTCCATCGGCGCCCAGGAGCTGGATCGGGCCAACCGGGCGGCCAACCAGCTCATGTACATCGTCACCGCCGCCGCCCTGGTGATCATGGCCCTGGTGCTGCTCCTCCACCGCTGGCTGCTGGGCCTGCTCTTCGGCCAGGTGGAGCCCGCCGTCATGGAGGGGGCGGTCACCTATTTCGTCATCTCCGCCTGGTCATACCCCTTCATCGCCCTGTACAACGGCTGCGCCGCCCTGCTGCGGGCCATGGGCAACTCCCGAGCCTCCATGTATGTCTCCGCCCTGATGAACGTGCTCAACGTCATCGGAAACGCCGTGCTGGTCTACGGCTTCCACATGGGGGTGGCCGGCGTGGCCCTCCCGTCCCTCTTCTCCCGGGCCGTGGCGGCGGCGGTCATGCTGGCCCTCCTCCACAGCGGCCGGGGCCTGGTGCGCATCCACGGCCTGCTCCGCTTCCGGTTTGAGCCGCCCACCATGGCCAAGATCCTCCGCATCGGCATCCCCAACGGCCTGGAGAACAGCTTCTTCCAGCTGGGCCGGGTGGTGCTGGTGAGCCTGATCTCCACCTTCGGCACCGCCCAGACCGCCGCCAACGCGGTGGCCAACAACATCGACAACTTCGGCGTGATCCCCGGCCAGGCCATGGGGCTGGCCCTGATCACCGTGGTGGGCCAGTGCGTGGGGGCCCAGGAGTGGGAGCAGGTGCGCTTCTACACCAAGAAGCTGGTGAAGTTCACCTACCTGTGCACCTGGGGGCTCAATGCGGTGCTGCTGCTGGGCCTGCCGCTGATCCTCGGCCTGTACAGCCTGACGCCGGAGACCCACTGGTACGCCGCGGTGCTCATCTGGATCCACAACGGCTGCGCCATGCTGTTCTGGCCCCTGGCCTTCACCATGCCCAACGCCCTGCGGGCCGCCGGCGACGTGCGGGTGCCCATGGCCGTCTCCATCGTGTCCATGGTGACGGTGCGGGTGGGGGGCAGCTACCTGCTGGGCCTCCACTTCGGCCTGGGGGCCATCGGCGTGTGGATCGCCATGGTGGGGGACTGGATCGTCCGGGTGATCTGCTTTGTGCTCCGCGCCCGGAAGAAGCTGTGGCTGGAGCACCCCTGAAATACGCCGCATAGAATGGGCGGGACCGAACCGGTCCCGCCCATTTTGTCTTGGAAAGGGTGCAGTATATTGCGCAAATTTCTCACCGCCCTGCTCCTGTGCGCCGGGCTGCTGGCCCAGGCCATGCCCGCCCTGGCTCTGGAGCCTTCCTCCCGCCCGCTGTACGCCGGCATGGACATCAGCGTCTACCAGGGGGAGGTGGACTTCAATGCCGCCCGGGACGACGGCATTGAGGTGGTCTATATCCGCGCCGGCTACGGCAGCGGCGGGGTGGATGCCTGCCTCCAGTCCCACTACCAGGGGGCCAGGGCGGCGGGCCTCCACATCGGCTTTTACCACTTCCTCTACGCCCGCACGGCGGAGGAGGCCCGGGCGGAGGCCCGTTTCTTCGCCTCCCAGCTCTCAGAGCTGACCTACGACTGCCGGCCGGTGCTGGACATCGAGGAGCTCTCCGGCCTCAGCAGCGCCCAGGCCAGCGCCATCGCCTCGGCCTTCCTGGAGGAGCTGGAGTCCCTCACCGGCCAGACCCCCATGGTGTACACCAGCGCCTACGATGCCAGCCACGTGCTGGACGGCTCGGTGGCCCGCTGGCCCCTGTGGGCGGCGGACTACGGGCCCTCCCAGCCCCATGTCACCGCCAACTGGACGTCCTGGGCCGGGTTCCAGTACACCGACCGGGGCACGGTCAGCGGCGTCAGCGGCTATGTGGATCGGGACTCCTTTACGGCGGAGATCTTCCTTTCAGAGGCGCCGGCGCCCGGGGCGGACACCTATACCGTCCGGCGGGGGGACACCCTGTGGGGCATCGCCCGGCGGTACAGCACCACCGTCAGCGCCCTGGCCTCCCTCAACCACATCGCAAACCCCGATCTGATCTACCCCGGCCAGGTGCTCAATCTGCCCCGGGGCGCCGCCCCTTCGGCGGGCACCTACACCGTCCGTCAAGGGGACACCCTGTGGGGCATCGCCCGGCGGTACAATACCACCGTCAGCGCCCTGGCCTCCCTCAACCGCATCGCAAACCCCAATCTGATCTACCCCGGCCAGGTGCTGCGGCTGCCTGCATAAGGAAAGCGGGGGGACGGGATTTGCTCCCGTCCCCCCGCCCAGGCTGTCGAAAAACCCTCCGTGAGGAAA
>ERZ1643247.1657-NODE-1657-length-19669-cov-134.747170_pt1 | contig 19669 bp, 27 predicted proteins | sample MGYA00579264_ERZ1643247 | MGnify/ENA primary metagenome ERZ1643247 (study PRJEB29033, sample SAMEA4952262) | chicken gut metagenome | biome: Broiler Chicken; feature: Gastrointestinal Tract; material: Caecum | place: Ireland | collected 2018 | study: Broiler... | reverse complement strand
TACTGCACCACTATCGAGCGTGACCGTCTGCGTAGAGCGTTCTACAACGAGGGTGGCTTAGCAAGGCTTTTAGGCATGTTCGTCAATATGCTCAACTCCTCTGCTAACCTTGATACATGGCTTCTTACAAAATCCATCATGGCGTATTACATCAACGACGCGAAGTCCGGTTCCTTGCCGCTTCTGGGAACTCAGAAAGTTACCTCCGCAGATGTTACAGACGAGGCATCTGCTAAGACTTTCCTGCTTTCCGTGAAGAACACTCTTTCTGCGATGCAGTTCCCGAACAACGCATTTAACCCGCAGAAGATTCATAAAACTCTGGATAATCGTGAAATCACGCTGTTTATCCGTGCCGACATCCTCAATTCCATTGGTGTAAATGCTATGGCATCCGCGTTCAATCCAGAGGAGCTGAACATGAATGTTAAGTTTGAGCCGATGGATGATTTCGGAACTGACCCGAATGGCAAAGGAACTGACGACGTTCTTGCGGTTCTTGCTGAGGACGGATGGCTTTTAATCACACAGCAGTTAAACGAGATGGACAGCATTTGGAACCCGAGAGGCAGATACTGGAACTACTTCCTTACCAGGCAGATGAGCTTCGGAACTGTTTACTTCAAAGACGCAGTTATCTTCCGTAAGAGCTGGGCTTAATGAAAGGGGGTATAGAGGATGAGTTTCCATCCTAATACAACCTTATATCTCTGTACAGGCACAGGACTGGATATGCAAAATAGTGTTTGGTGGCATCGTTTTGCGTATCCAGACACAGATGACCCTGCTATTGGTGCAACATGGTGGAACACCTGTTTTCAGTGGGTGAAAGCGCACGCAATCGCTGAGGGACATTGGAATTACACTATGATTGACCCTGCTAGAGGTTGGGTGAAAGTAGGTCGTAATCCACTTTACAGTAAGTCAAACCCTCCCGGTGTAGTCGGACAGTCTGGTTTAGGTAGTGCGGAAAAGCAAGCTCAACTCGACGACCCGACACTTTGTGCATACGCAGACGCAATCAGAGCTGTAGACTACCTTTGTTTCTCCAATAACGGGGACATTGATACTCAGTACGCGTTTGTAGACAAAATTGTGTCTCTGAATTGGAATACGGCTATCATTTACTTCACAATCGACGCTATTATGACCTATCAGAAGTTCTTTCATTTAGGTAAATGCGTAGTGGCAAGAGATATGGAATTTCAGGAACGTAAGGATTCTATCGATGGCCCACCAAACTATGAGAAGTTAAACTTCGAGGGAGAGCCTTATACACCGTCTGAAACAGATTACGTATTCCAGCACTATACGGATAATCAAGATGTAATAAACAAGTGCGTCTTTGGGCCTTACAATAAGATGTTTGTTACCTCTGATATTGAGCTGAATGTTTCAGCAATCAACAACAACGAATATTACCCTGGACTTCCGGGTTTTAAGGCTTGCAATTCAAGTAAAGTTGGTTTGATGGATTTAGGTATTGGTGGATATTTTGTTCCACATAGACAGAATGAAGCATTTAACCGTTTAGGCTCATTCAACGCTATGGAACATATTCTCTATACCTACCTCGTACCCGAGAATCTTGCTAAAATTGAAGCTACTGGAACAGAGCCAATGTTTATTAGCGATTTCCAGAATTATGTTGTTGAAGATTATTATGGTAAACAGTATGACTTATTGATGCCTACAAAGTATCAAGATTTCGATGTATGGCCAGCTCCAGCAGAAGAATCGTTTACTCCAATTAACATTAAAACACATACAGCTCCGTTTGTGTACTACAGTATTACAGATAATCAGGGCGGTAGCGTAGAGATTGCTCCTCAGAATTTAACTGAGTATATCACAGACACAGAGCATTATTTTAATATGCAGGTTCGTCTTGATATATCTATAGCCCCCAATGTGTTGAGTGCTATTTGGATAAACAATTTGCTGGCGTTAAAGGGGAATATCACTAACCCACTTTACACACTGTGGCAAATACCATCATATGCTATGACACCTAACAATAGCGGATACAACTCAAACCTTATATCCAGTATTACTCAGTACAATTTAAGTCAAACATTAGTCAATACTGGTACTAAAGGAATGAGAGATCAGATATTGGCGCAAGGTATTATAAATACAGCTGGTAATACCTTAGCTACAGGACTTTCTACCGGTGGTGAAGAGATTGGTGCTGGATTTGGTTCTGCAATAGCTGGCCCAGTTGGTTCTGCTGTAGGAGGTACTATAGGTGGCGTGGTTGGCCCGACGGTTGGTACAGCTGTACAAAACACAGCTAATTATGCCTCCCGATACATAACAGAGCCTAAATATCATTATTATAGCGGTATATTAGGCGGTGGCGTTACCGCTTACAACGGAGCTATGAATAACGAAGCTCTAGCGAACCAAAACAGAATGTATGGTTTGCCTAAAGTAGTTGGAGGTCTTCCATCAGGTTTCTCCACTAGATTCTTGAATCAAACTGGTTACTGGTTCTACGTAGTGCATCTCCGCAACGACTTACTGAAAAAGGTGGATTACAATTTTAGTATCTTCGGATACGCACAGAACAAGTTCCGTTATCCACACATCAACATTCGCCAGAGATGGTGTTATGTAAAGCTTGATACTGTAAACATTATCCCTCAGCAGGCAAACGCATACAATATGGGAGGTGTTCCTACAGAACTCAAAGACCAGATCGTACAGCGGTTACAGGCTGGTGTCACGTTCTGGAATCTTAGAGCGGCAATAATGGGTGCTGGTTCTGATGGTGGAGCAAGTGATGCTCAGTCCTACAGTGATTCCCGTATTCAGTCCTGCATTAACTGCAAGTTTATAAAGAACTACGGAGCAACATGGGATTCTGATGAGATTAAAGAAAACGTAAGCTATACAGGTGGTTACGCCGACGATTATGACGATGACCACGATGACCGGTAAGGGGGTGAGAATATGTGGTTATATAAACAGTATCCCTATTGTGGAGTGCCAAAAAATTCCAGAGAGGCGAAGCGTCTTGCTCAGTACCAGAACGATTTTGTATGGCAGAACTTGTTTAACCGTACAGTGAGTATTGCAGTCAATCAGTTTGAATGGCTTGGTATGCCAGAAACATGCGATACATATTTCTTTGAAAAGTTGCTTTTGTTTAACACAAAAGCGTGTGTTATTTTCGATCCAGATTTTAACGCATATTTGTCGCTCCCTTGTACTGAGGCTTCTCCAACTAACCTCTACTACGAAAGCGGTTTCTATAAGGCTTTCTCAAGAGGTTACGAAAAGCGGTTTATGGCTCTTACACATTACAACAAAGATCTCTTTGATAAAATGTTGTTAGAGACTACAGAAATCAGTTCTCCGATTAAAGGTGTAGTTTGTGATGACAATCAGATTGGCTTTTCCATGCTGGATACAATTATCCTTTACGTAGACCGTATCATGGATGCCATGAGAACTATCGACGTAGTCGCGAAACAGTTAAAACTGGCCGCTCTGATTGAAACGGATGAGGATAGCAAACTTGCGGTTAAGACAGCCATTGACGACATTGACAGCAACGTACTTGCGGTATTCGCCTCAGGCAAAGTAACAAAGGCTGTCAAAGAGTCAAAGTCTATTCCTACCGGTGTGAATCCATCCACCATTGAAGCGGCGTGGAACCATCTTCACAACTTGCAGTCTGAGCTTTTAACTGCGTTCGGAACTAACAACCTTAACACAGGAGATAAGAGAGAACGACTTATCACCTCAGAAGTTGAGAGCAACAACGACTACATTCAACTTAATGCCGCATATAGGCTGGACAGCAGACTTCACTTTTGTGAGAATTTTAACTCTGTATTTGGCACAAACATAAGCTGTAAAATTCGTCATGATTTTACAGAGAACGTAGGAAAACAGAACAACAAAGTGGGAGGTGAAGATGATGAACGTATCACCGACACTGAATGAGGTGCTTCGCTCTAACTACGGCCCGATGTTGTTCCCGGATTTACCTTACGTAGATTACGATCACGTAAAGAAAGTCATTACTGACGAGTATTTAGAGCGGGAAATCGCCTACGATAATGTCGGGCTTTTCGTTCACAAGTTCAACCACGATTTAGAGCTTTTTGTAGGTAACTACAACAAAATGCGCCGTTCAGAATTGATTGAACTCGATCCATTTGTTACTGACTACATGGAAGAAACTGGTTTTGATGCTGAGGAAAGAAACCGCCATAATAAACTGAACAGAGGTCAGGTAGAAAGTGAGAACACAGACACAGTTTCCTATGGAAAAACAGGGCATTCAGAGACGTATACAAATACTCAGGAAACCACACACGCGAAAGATAATATAGACACCATGGTTAATGGCAAATTGGCAAGTGAAGCTGAAAACACTTCAAGAGACGAAAATGCCAATTTAACAGAATCCACAACATCTGACAGAACTTATCATGAAACAACAGACACCACAACAAAACAGGAAACGCATAGTACAGACACTATAGACACCACGTCAGATACACACAGAACCTACCAGGAAAGTGGTAGTCAGAAAGGGCATAACCTTGTAGTAGGCTCCGACACTCCGCAGGCAATGTTGTTCAATGAGCCGAATCACTATTATGGTACTGGGCGTGCTGATGATTATGGAAAAGTAGTAACAGATAGTGAAGGAAAACAGAGCTACGAACATTATCCAGAAACCAACCCAGACATGATAGACGAAGGGAGTTATACGATTGGATCTGGAGATACGCCATGGTTTAACTATGCTTCAAATGCAAATAACAACACAGGTCACAGCAGTTATCAGAAAAGTGGAACAGAAGATACAAACACAACATCGCATAGTTCCGATGTATTTGAGGGTACGCAGGATACGACTGGGAATGCTGAAGTTGACGGCACTGACAACACAGAAGGTACTAAGAAGCAAGATCAGACGAAAGCAGAATTAGGCAGTCGTGCTCTTAATCGAAATGAACACCAGAAACAGGACGAAACACACAGTGAAGCGTATAAGGAAAATACCAGTAACACTTATACTAACACAACTGACATCAACAATGACACTTCTGGGAATGTGAAGCGTGGAAAAGACACTCAGTTTTCTGAGGCTGGCAATGAAAAGAACCACGCGAAGAAAGAATATTCTCACACCAGAAAAGGTCGTGTAATGTCCAACCCGTCTAAGTTGTTGCAGGATTTTCGCAACACCATGACGTTTAACGCAGATATGTGGCTCATTGGTGAAATGTCCCACTTATTCCTTGAAATTTATTAAAAGTGAGGTGCTTATATGTTTAACAATGACGACCATAAAGACAGAGATTATTGTTGCACACCACCCGTTCGTAAGGCTGGCCCTTACTGTGGCCCGGTAGATACAACTCCGGTTGGTAAGCCTTACAACTCTCACGCCGACTGTCACCATAAGCCGGACTGCGGATACCACATTCCTCCGGTTCCTCCGTTCCCGCCCGGGACATCCCTTGAGTTCCAGATGCAGGCACTCAACCATAAAATGGATGAGTTAATTTGCAAATATAACGGATGTTTAGATAATTACGAGTGTGTCAGAAATGAGCTGTTAAACTCATTCTGCTGTAATGAGGCATATTACAACGAAATCTGGACAGAGGACTATCTTGACCCCACCATGAATACGAATGTCCATGTGGTACATATTCCATTCGTAGATAAGTGCGGACGACCAATTCGTTTAAAGCTGGGTCTGGCCTATGACAACACTGGCAACATTGGTGCTACAGAAGAAGCCTATCACGCTTCTAAGAGGGTACTTGCTGATAAGCTGTTCCCGGCAAACTTTACAGAGAAAAATACAAAGGCATTTGTCGGCCCCTGCATTTGGAATGGTGTTCCGTATAACTTCGGAAATACTGTTTCCGCCATGTCACAGTTGACACCTACCAACACATTGGGAATAACCAGAAGCGGTTTCTTAAAGGTATACCCGATTACCACTGATGTGAATACTCAGGTGGTTACCATTGAACAGATGCAGAGAGACGGTATTGAAAACGCGATGGATTGTTTAGCATACGTGCTGGATTCAAAAGCGGTAGAGAGTGTAGCAGGATTAACTGGCCCGTTTGTCGGAGTTGGTATGGACTTCTCCACCAAAGAGCGTGTGATCATTTTGGTGTCTGGAACTCCCAACGCAGTTTCTGGAGATGCAATTTCTGGTCTGTTTACAAAGTACCACTGTACTGTAGGTGTGATTACTTGCTGGGGTGAAACAGCTTCCCTTATGGATAAAGGCCAGTTTGTAGCAATGCCCGCTACCGTTGAAACTTCCTCCACCAACCCCGCAACTCAGATTGTTCCGTACTACAATTCTTTCTGGTACATCAGTAAGTCAGAGTTCTACAATTCTGAGTATACGAAAGAAGTAGCGGATTTAATGCAGGATGTTGGCGCACTGGAATGGAAGTACAACATGAGCATGGTAGCGATTGAATCCAACAATCGGGTAGTTGCTGAGTTAAACCAGAAGATTGAAACTGAAATTACAGACCGTAAAGAAGCTGATACAACACTAGATAATCGTATCACTCAGGAAGTAGCTGAGTTAAACTCAAGAATTGACGAAGAGGTTGAAACTCTGAACGAAAGTATTGCCGCAGTTCAAAAGAACCTTGATGATGCAGTTGAAACAATCAATACTCGTATTGACAGTGAAGTTGCTAAATTAAATCAGGCAATTAAGGCAGAGGAGACAAGAGCAGAAGCGGCTGAGAGTGCACTTGACACAAAGATTGAAGCAGAAACTACAAGAGCCACTCAGGCTGAAACGAACCTCGACACTAAGATTCAGGCTGAAACTACAAGAGCTACAGAGGCTGAAGCGTCCCTAACAAATAAAATTAATGCTGAGACTTCTGCAAGAGAGGAAGCTATCACTTCTGAAGCTAACACACGTGCTCAAAATGACATTGTAAGCGTTGAGCTGAATCAGGATGGTACAAAAAATACCTACCGGTTAAAAACAGGCGGCAACACATATCTGGAAGTTCCGATTGAACTTTACGATTATGCTATGCTTGTCAGCAAGATGCAGGATTTAACCAATGTACAGCAGAATCTTGCGGCAGAGGTAGAAGCCAGACAGACTGCTGACGATGAGATTAGGGCAAGCGTCACGAAAGAAGCTAGTACAAGGCAGACCAAAGACACTGAGCTTCAGAACCAGATTGATGACCTTAAAGCAAAACAAAGTGATTATGTAAATAAATCCGGCGATACTATGACTGGTGACTTAAATATGAACACCCATAAAATCACCGGAGTTGCTACCCCTACAGGAAATACTGATGCCGCTAATAAGGAATATGTTGATAACGCTATAAGCGGAGATTATCTTCCTACATCTGGTGGAACTATGTCAGGAAACATTGACATGAATGGTAACACTATTCAGAATGTTAAAGACCCTGTGAATGCGCAGGATGCCGCTAATAAGGAGTATGTAGACGCTATCGGTGAGGGTGTTGGGAAGAACTTTCTTCCTACTGCTGGTGGTACTATGACTGGTTCTATAAAGTTTAAACAGGCGGGTGAAAACCCGGCTATTTATACAGTTTTAAACGACACTGAAAGAAGTATCGCCGGTACAGCATTAGGTTTCGGCGTGTCAGCCAGTAGCGGTTTCACCACGGAGGATAATTATGCTCTTGTCAGATTGGGTATTACTGGTAATGGAGCTAATGCGGCTGAATTAGAGCTTATTGGCTGGGATGGTACGGAAGAATTGCCATTACGTCTTACAGGAGTAAAAGACCCTAGTATAGATAATGATGCCGCCAATAAGAAGTACGTGGATGATAGTGTTAAAGGTTATTTACCTTTATCCGGTGGTACATTAACAGGTGCTCTTAATTTAGGCGAACACAGCCTTGCGGGTGTTACAGCTATCATTTTTAACAATAATACCAGTATTAGTGTTAATACGTACTCTAATAAAGTTGGTTTACGTATTACTGGTGATGGAAAAATTTTTGATGTCAATTACGTGTTGTCAAGTAATATTTCAGCCGCAATTAATGAAGGAACACCCGGTATTAACCTAGCTAGTGATAAAATTAGCTTTGGAAAGTGGACTACCGGTGGAAGTTCGTTTGCTGTTTATAACCACACCAATTCACCTGTAATAACAGGTGTTGGCGACCCTGTAGAAGATGCTGACATCGCAAATAAGTATTATGTAGATGCTCAAATTGGACTTTTAAAATCGTCAACTTCTCAAACTGTTTGGCCGAGTATTGTAAACGCGGGAACAGGAACCATCAGTTTGAATAGCTATCAAGTTAGAAACGGAGAACTATTTTTACAGGCTAATGCAAAATACGATGTAGGCGTAGAAAATTTGTCTGTAGGCTATTTAATTGACATTCCGTTACTTGAGTCAGATATTGACACAAGTGTTGCTTGTGGGGTGGCTAACGTAATAGACAACTTAGGAAATCCGCACTATTGCTCTTATTTTAACGGTCATGTAAAAATTAGAGTATCTGATGCAGAAATTAAAGTTGGTGGGTATTTTGTTGTAGAATTGTTAATCGGAAAATTATCTTAATGTCTGACAAAAAGTACTACTCCGGAAACAAAGTTTGTTCCTACGGTTGCCCATGGATTTTCTCTCTGGGCAACCGTAGCATCGGTAAAACATTTGACTGGACAAGGAAGTGCATCAACCGCTTCTTAAAATCCAACGGTAGAAACAAGTTCCTTGTCGTCAGGCGTTATGATGAGGACTTAAAGAAAAGCGTCCCAACCTTTTTCGACGCTGTCCGCTTTAAGTATCCTGACCACAGCTTTGATGTCCATGGAAATGGAAAATCAGGGACACGCTTATACATAGATGGTGAGTTTGCTGGAATGAGCATGAGCCTAAAAGCCGCAAAGAAATATAAGTCAGTTCCTCTGATTGACTTCACCACAATCTTGCATGACGAGTTTCTCTCCGAGGATAGTGTATACTTACCCGACGAAGTAGGCTCCGCATTAGGTCTCTATATGTCAGTCGCAAGAGGCAACGGTGAAGTAATCCGAACCGACGTTCAATACGTCCACTTAGCAAACACCGTGAGTATGAACAACCCATATTTTCGTGAGCTACACATCCGTGAGCATTTAATTCCCGGAAAAGAGTACACGGTAGACCCTGACCGGGCGTGGGTGGTAGAAATCACAAACAACAAAGAGATTGCGCAGGAAATCAACAATACCCCATTTGGTAAGATGCTTGCTAAGACAAAGTATGGTGATTATGCCATGAAGTCAGCTTTCTATCTTGACGACAACACATTCATACAGAAACCATCTGGCAACTCTGAATACTTATGTACCATGATATGGAAAGATGAAAAGTTTGGAGTATATGATTATACAGACGAAGGCTTACTTTATATAACCACTAAAGTAGACCCAACTTGCAAACAGATTTTTTCCTTAACAACCGCAGACCATAAGCCCAACTATATGTTGCTTTATCGTAATAAATATAATCCGGTCTATGAAATTGTACGCTTTGCGTATGATAACGCCCTGTTACGTTTTGAGACGATGGAGTGTAAATTCATGTTTTTGGACTTTATGGAATTTACTGTTTAACTTGACAAGTCGCTGATAATGTGATAAAATTAATAAAAAGGAGATGAGTGTATGGAATATAATGATGCTCCCGTGTTCATTGTGCATGGTGATGGTGACATGGAATCCGGTACTTTTAAGGCGATTGATGGGTCTGGTAAGACCTGTACCATCAAGACCAACTCCGACGGCTCCGTGGAGATTAACGGAACCAAATACTACAGTGCTTCCCAGGTTGACCAGCTTATCAGCAACCTTAACTCTACGTTACGTAGCTGGGCTACTGAACAGTTCCAGCCAAAGGCATAAGGTGGTGACATTTATGACTATGAATGAGGTAGGCAATTTCATTTCTCAGTATGGCTTTCCAATCGTTTGTTGTGTGGCATTGTTCTGGCAGAACAACACCATTATCAAGAGAATGACAGACAGCATTAACAACAATACGGATGTCATGCAGAAACTGCTGGATAAAATCGATGCAAACAGCTCAGATGAGTAACCACCTGTGGGCTGATATTACAAAGCCCATGAGCGTGAGCGAACACTCTCCGGCCTGTCTGACGGAGACGGAACCGAGTTATACAAATAATGTGGACGTTCCGGTTGAGCCTGTTTACAATTTAAAAGATGGTTCCCCAACGGTTACTGACTAGGGTATAATTTTTCTGACAGCTCTGGAAAGGGCAAAAATTATAACAGCGACTTGTCAGGTTGCCTCGACTGTCACCCGTTGGTTTGGATATAACCCATATAGAAACCCCTGAATGTCCATTTTGTGACACTCAGGGGTTTTCTATTTACTCGTCTAATTCAAAACCCATCAGCTCTAAGGAAGTTTCTAATGCTTCAATGGTTGGAGCTGTGATGTTCACCTCGTGACAGGTGATGTAATAACGACCTAAATCGTAGTTGTGCTTTGGGAAATGAACCTTGCCGCACATAGGGCATATGTATGGCCTCATAACTTTTCTGATTGCTGGCATTTATTTCGCCTCCTTGTAAACGATATTGTCAACTCTGAGGAATGCACCGTCTGAATCTGTAATATAGTCTCCACCTGAAATTAAGTATCCATTCTCATCAAACAGATACAGCTTATCGTTAATGAAAGCAAAGCAACCATGGTAATATTCCCCTTTATCGTGACCATACGCATACCACCACTTACCATCTGTAATATTCCACCCGATGTTTTCATAATAGTTGCTCAATAGCGTCGTCCTCCTTATTAATTCCGTGAAACTATTTGGGTTGTATGGGCTACGAATCACACCATAATCCACACCTTTTGCCTCAATGATAGTTGTAGCGTTTTCAATGATTGCTACATGACCGCTACGCCATGCAATGTCTCCCGGCTCTGGTTTTGTTTTGTCTACCAGACAGTACTCGATGTCAGTTCTAGGTAAGTCGCTGATATACCAGCTACCAATGTCAGGGATATTCATTGCATAGCACACCAGTCCTGAACAGTCAATACCATTGTGCCCGACAGCTTTTAATGTCTTATTGTAATAACTGTCTGTGTACACCTTAGAGTTTTGCGCTCTAAGGCTGTTAATTAAATTTAGCGTGATTGGGTTGTTTGCGTATTTAGCACCGTACACGTAGTACCAGCCTAATAAGGACTGTGCTCTTTCCACAACATCCTGTCTAGTCATTGTCTTCCCCTCTTTCGTTGATTGTGATTGTGTCTCCGTTCCAGTAGAACCCCTTATACAAGGGGTTACTGGCTTTGCAAACGGAATCGAATGTTACTAAATCCTCCATAGTTTTTAATTCTACCGAACAGCTTTCTTTCCCAGTGTATTTGTCATAGTATGATTCAATACCCATAATTCTACAAATAAGAGGATAGCTGTCTGTAAAATTGTTGTGCTTAATCTGTATCCACATTTAAAACCTCTTTCATTTTCAATCTGCGGCTAACCTCCTGATTGTAAAGCAGGCGGATGGCAGATTCTAATTCCGATTTCTGGGTAAGAATAGCATTTGAAACAATGTAGAGATAAACGTCAATCCCATCGTCAAAGGATGCACGGATTCTCATGTTATAGCCAATGCACTCACCTACCGTTAAGTCAAACGCGATGTTGCAATTCATACTGTTCTGGATTTCTTCCAGTGTATCAATAACTGCAATCGCATTTTCTGCGAACTCCTGGGTGAACTGTGATACCATGTGTTAAAACCTCCTGTATAATTTCATAAGTGAATATCTTTTTGTGTAGCTAAAGTTGTTATAAATCCATTCAAGGTTTGGGTCTGATAAGTCACCAGGTATACCTCCAGGAAAATCTGGATTTGGCGGTGGGCCAACTTCGCCATTTGAAAAGTTTTTAATCAAGACATCATCTTCGTCAGGGTCATACTCACCAGCAAAAGATTCTTTGTAGGAGCAGTAACCATCAAAATTTGAGTTAGTCCTTAAATTACATCCGTTCAAATATGTTGACTTACTAACAACCCACTTTGAATTAGCCTCAAGCGTTTGATTGTTGCCTATATACAATCCCACGTGACCTTCTCTCCACATTACATCCCCCGGTAAAATACCAGGAAATTTTTCCTCTATAGGTCTAGCAGAGCTACCAGCTGTAGGACTATGAAAATTTGAACCTCCAAACTCTCCGGTAGAGTACCAACTCCAGCTACCTCTTTTTGAGCCTAAACACCAACACCAGCTTGTGAACCCAGAGCAATCACAGCCAATCAAATTACCTGAGCTATCAGTTTCAATAGAATCTGTATCCCTATTCCAATAAACCCTTGTAATATTTCTTTGACCTGGCCAACCGCCCCAGTAATATCCTAAATAGCTAATGATGGTATAAGCTCTCTCAACAACCTGTTCCCTTGTCGGTTTTGCCATATTTTTCCTCCAAAGTTTTAGACTGATAAGTAGCTCTCCACACATCGTCTGATTTAAGTATCTGTAAATCCCTCGGAGAATAATACATCAGTACACATTTGTAATAGTCAATATTGTTAATGTTCATACAAAATCCGAGAGGACAGTCACAACAAGGCGTAGTATTACACATCTCTTTTAAAGTGTTTAATGATTTTGTGATTTCTTTTTTGTCCATAACCCTGTCTCCTCCGCATCGTAAGAATTTTTAGTAGCCCTCCATATAGTAGGTCTATTAAAATTTAAAGTTTCCGGGTCACATTTGGAAAGAATACAGCCGTAAATTTCCTCCGTTGTAAGTGTAGCTTTCACTAGCCTAAAACCCAGAGGACAATCCTTGCATTTATGTTCACTACAAACTTCTTTTATAACTTCCAATGCCGCTATAATATCATCATTTGACATGCCACACCTCCTAAGCTATCCTACGCATCGTGTATGGGGTATCCATAAGAACAATACCACCTCTCATATGTACCGGCTTCAATTTACCGGGCACGGATAAGCCAACCTTGAAATCGGAGATTGTTTTCTTTGTCTGTAAAAATTCTAATTCTGTCTCATTTGCTTTCACAATTAGCTTGCGTTGTTCTTCATTCATGTTTGGTCTTACTGTAGTGTCACCATTATGAATTGACAATACTTCCTCTTTTGTTATGTCTGATAGAGCTATTTCAAATAGGTTCTTACACTTGTCAGGCATACCGGCACATTTGATATTCAAGTACTCATCACACGGTTTCAAATTCTCTTTTACTACGTGCTCAATGTAAGTCTTTTGCCTCACAAAGATTCCATAATCCCAGCAACTTTCCAATTTCCAGCAATTATAATGTGTATCATGCACCTTAATTCCTACAATTTCTTCTGGTTCTAAGTCGCAGTGAATAGAATCTGTATCAGCATATACAAAGCCCGGCTTATCTTCTCCGTGATAGTTTGCTTGAGCCGCTGTTATCGTGAATCTCCTAGCATAGGATGTGATAGCCGAACCAATCGGAATATACCCCGGTTTCTTATCATCCTCAGGTACTACGATGTAGTGCAGACCGCCATCCTCGTGCTCATAAGCCAACTTGTAGCTACTATCCGTAGATGATGCCATCTTACCGTATAGGTTATTTGAGAACAGTTTTGCCTCAGTTCTCTTTGCCCCTTTTGATGTTTCTTTTATCTTACGGTATTTGTCAATGTACTCATCAAATATGCCTGTTACAGCGTAAAAATATACTCCGTCAAGTATTTCTAAATCCTCTGTGTCATAGTGTTTCAAAAATAGTTCATAGTCTGTGCAGGTCATAGTCATAGTCACCTTACTATCTATAAATTCACCTCTGGAATCAATCGCTTGCCAGTATTTTTTACCTTTAATTGTAAATCTACTGTCAGTTAGATTCTCAGTACCTCTATATAGTAAATTACCCTTTATCTGCACAAATGGCAACATACCGGGTTTTAGCTTAAATCTACACTTAAACCTAACAAAATAATAACGATGGTTATCTCCTTTAGTTAGCGCGTCTTCTGGAATGTAGTTCCCTTTCCAAAAAGTTGGGTTTCCTACTGGGTAGTAGTTCCCTGATTCTGAGTGCATCATAGAAGGGTATAGACTATTTACATCTGCCGTTGTACCTCTACCCAGCACTTTGTTTGCTTTTCCGGGCACCAGATAGCACCAGCCACCTCGATAGGAGGCGTGAACATAATATCCAGCACTAGAGAAACCATAAACATTTTTGTCAAGCTCTATGTCATAGATATTTGGAAATAGCGTTTCATAGTCACTCTTGTTAAAGTAAGACTTAAACTCTTTCATACAACACGACCCAATGGTTAAAGCATTGTGTCCATCGTTGTGCATGATTTCAAGAGCTTCTTTTACAACAAGAACGTCATTGCTTGCATATTTCTTTTCGTCTGGTGATATTGGACAACCTGCATAACGGAAGCCAGTATATTCCATATCCAGTTTTTTATGCTTTGTGCCAAAACTTTCTCCTAATTGCTTCACAGAGAATGGCAATAGTTTCAAGCTATCACGAAACTCTATAAACACGTTGTTCTTTTTTATTCTGATCGTATACCATTGGCCTCGTTGTGAAATAGAATAAGAGTACATATTGTTAGACCATGACTTTTTAGGTTGCCAGCCAACTCCCGGTGAATACGCCTCTATGAACTTAGAGTTACTTTTTAAGTAATTCAGAATAAACTCACCATCGAACTTTAAATTGTGAAAGTAAACAACTACCTTTTTCTTTAGACCGAATATGTAGTTCATGAACTCATTAATTGACCCCATGATTTTTACATCTTCCGTGTACATCTGTACACAGGCGGCTAACCATACCTCTGTGTATTTCTGACCGGTGAAAACTGTTGTTTCAAAGTCAGCTACATGGAACTCCGAGTTGTCTACTAATTTCCCCATTTAATAAAACTCCCATCCATCCTCCATTTCCTCAAAGAGGTCAGCTAAAGTTCTACTAAACGCTGGGTATAGTTCGTCAGAATCCCCGGCTAATTGCTTTACTTTCTGTACTATCTTTAACGCATAGCCTTGTAAAGCCTCTTTGTAATATGACATTTGAACATAAAATTCATTTCCTTCTGCCTCGCTATCCGCTATACCTTGCAAAACAATTTCAGAACCATACATATCAGACAGTTCTCTAAATAAGTTGTAAAGAAACTCAGTAGCTTTTTGGTTTCTCAGACCATCAAATTGTGATAGAAAATCGTCCATTTTTGCGTCAAAAATTGTTTCTCCAACATTTTCAAACATGCTACGGTATAAGTCCATTGCCATTTTTCCTGAGCGTATGTCTTTTAACTTCTGAATCATCTTCTTAGTGATTCTATCAGGAATGTTGGTAAAGATGTCTTTCGCTCTAACATGAAGCCCCTCTTTTTTAGCCGCTCTGTTGAACAAATTCATAACACGGCGTCTCTCCTCACGGTATAGCTTTTGATTTTTAGTTAATTTACGCTTTGGCACCGCTATCACCTCCATGTAATAAAATAGAGTGGGGATTGAAGTCCCCACTCCCCTAATGGAAATCAGCGAAATTATGTTTACTTGTTACTTAGCAGACCGCACAGGTCAGGAACGTCTTTCCTGCGTAGTTGCCACTGGGCTTCTTAATAGCCTTGATCGCCCATTCCTCATCTTCATCTTTCATGACGTTGTAGATGCGCAGGAACTCATTCATGAAATTCTCAGAGGATGTCTTGTATTTGGTGCCGTCTACATCCTTAATAACCATCACGTTGTACTCTTTATCACCCTTGTTACGGTCGTTGGTCACGTGAACCACGGCCCACTCGTCAGGACTGATGATAAGCGGTGTGTCCTGTACCATCTCATCGATGCCCACGCAGTCAGTAAACGTGGTCATTTCCAGTTTCGCTTTACCCTTTAAATCACTGGAAGAATTTGTGATTTCTGCTATATATGCACTTGACATTAATCAGTTACCCCCCAATCTCCTTCAACCTCAGAGATTTCGTCATCTCCGAAATCTTCTTCATCATAATCATCATCTTCATCTGTTACTTCCTTGCGGGTGGCTCTTGCAATGAACTCGTTCTCATCCATCACATATTTCACAGCTTCTGTGGTTGCGCCCTCTACTGCGACAAACTTGTACGGGCCAGCCTGCTCTACCATAGCCGCAATCAGTGCCATCTCTGCTTTTTCAGATCTTTTTCTGTCCGTAATTTCGATGGTAATATTTTCCACCGCCTGTTCCGGTACGTTCACTACCATACAGTCTACCTTTTTGATATTAACTGTACGTGTAATTTTGTAAGTTCTCATCACCTTACCGCCTTTCTTTATATGTAATTTGATAGCCATAGACAACATCAGATATAAGTAAGTTAAATTCCTCTGGTGTAGATTCCAATGGTGCGCAAAAATAAACGGCGCGTTGACTGTTACCTTGAGATAGAGTAAAAGACACTGTTGCAGATTGCGGAGACGCCTCCTTTCCTATTTTGTATGGCTCAATGGTATAGCCTTCTTCACGGTACTGCGCAATAATTGGAACCCACTCCGTTGGAATGTTTGGTGTCACCCCTTTGTACAACTTACTTCTCACCTCCTGTTGTCTATGATTCTAGTATAGTAGTAAATTGTGAACTAGGTATGAATAAATTATTAAATATGATTTTATAAAAAATTAATAAAAATTTAATCTTGACATATTGACTTTTATGTGATATAATGTGTATAGTGGGAGAGATCCCACCCTATATCCTCCCTTTCTTTTTCCTATATATGAAATACCCCCACGGGTGACCCAGTAATATGGGCACCGTGAGGGTATTTGCTTTATTCACGTAAATCTCTCAAGCCATTGACTAGCATCTCAATTAGTGTGTTTTTGTACGACATTGGAACACCTATTGTAAAGAAATAGGAGAGGTATGCTTTGTAGGATAGGATAAATTCTTCCGGGTCTAAAAATGCTGTTTTGGCTACTTCTAACATACCCTCAACTATCTTTGGTGCATCGACCGGCATGTGTAGTATAATTTCACAGTTTTCTCTGATTGCTTCTTTCGGGTGTTCGAGATACCACATCACATTGTGACCCGCTGTTCTATCTGTGATTCTTCTCCCAACCTCTCTTGCCCAACAAGCTGAAAAAACGGCAACTCCTGTTTTAGCTTCACTATTTTCATATTCAGAAAAGACTATTGCAAATGCGTTACACAGTTCATTAAATGCTTCTTTCTCTGATTCTTTGCTTACTTCTATGTATTCGATTGCACGCATTAGTTGTCTGACCTCCCCTCTGTGGGTGTGTTGGACGCAATAATATGAGCACGAAAACCATTGAGATTTTCAGCCGCTACGTTTAACAGTTTATGGTAATCTTCACTCTGAATTAAGTAGCCGTAAGCGTTAATCATCCCCAGTGCTAAATCCATCATACCCATCTGCACTTCGTACTTATCGCAGTAAAACGCCTCTGTTTCAATGAACTGGAAAGAGAGAATTGCGTTGTAAATTAAATCTGTTTCGTCAGTGTCCATGTTGTTGGCCAGGTCTGAGTTGGCTTCTACGTATGATGTTAATTTGTCGGAACCCTCAGTTGTAAACAGACCTGAAATTAAATCGTTCATGTACATCTTGTTGTCGTGATCTGAGTGACGGTCAAAGACGAACCACACGCCTATAGAAAAGAGCTTGTGATCAATGTCTTTGTTCTGCTGGGCGGAGTTGGATAACCCACTGTAAAGTTGCTTCAGTTCCTCAGATGTTTTGGTGATTTTCATAGTTTTATTCCTCCTATTTGATATGATGTTTTATAAATGGGTGACCCAATAAAAGGGTGACCCAGTTATACAGGGTTGTGTGGTGAATGGGTGACCCAATGATTAGATGAACCACGCTTTTATAATGCACAGTGGTAACAGTTTAGTGTGTTACCACTGTGGCGCGGTGAAGTTAGAACACAAGTACCCCAGGGACTGTGCCAGGGCCAGCGGTGAGTACTACTACGTAGTCGGGGCCGGTAAAACTGGTGTTCCCGTAAATGTAGGCTTTAAACTCATCCGTCACCGGTATTAGGTCGTTCGCCCCGTAGTACGCTTCCAGCTTTCCGGTTCGCCGGTTAAACTGAACGATGTAGCGGAACGCTGTCCCTGTTTCAATTTTCGCGACTACGGCGGTTGCCGTAGTCTTGAAATAGTTTGAATTTTTTATCAGCAGTTCGGCAAAACCGGACGCTGTGAGTTCTGAAAACTTCTCAAATCTGATCATTTTAACTTTCCTCCCTGTCGTTCCCATTCTTTTATCAAATCATCTTGAATTTCTTTCCGTGTCCTAGGCTTTTTTGTTTGGTCGTTATCTTTACCTGTCCGCCATGCCTTTATAAAACGCTCTAGGGATAAAGATATGCCTAATATCTTAAAGCATGACACCATGAGCGAAAAAGCAAATATGGCAGTTAGTAGGGTTATTGCTAACCCTACTATTTGCATGACTTGTATTGTGCCTAGCCTATCAAGTATTAATTGGCTACTTGATATTGTACTGCCTAATGGTGTCATTCGGTCACCGCCTCTTCTGCTAACTTTATAAAGAGGCCCTCTTCCATTCGATAAAGGATGTCTTTGGCTGTTTGCTCATCAACTTTGACTTTTAATTCCTCCACACCCTCCTTTCCATCCATGAAAGTTTCAAACCTTATCCACTTTTTGCCCGCTTTATAAGCGTAAGCGGAAACGGATTCTATACCTTCCGGCGTGTCGTAATACACCTTGCATTCTGCCACTGTAAATGTTCTTGTAATGTATCTTTTCATGATTGAACCTCCTTATAAATGTCAGTCAGCACAAATGTGACTTGCAATATAGATGTATATAAATCACCTACTGGCTTTTCACCGTGGTTTACAAGCCAGTTGTTAATATACTCTAACGCCTTTACCGTTTCGCCGTTACTTATGACGGCCGTTTCCCATTTTGCCAGCCAGTATCCGGCGACTGACAGTGAGTATCTGTCACCGTTTCTGATTGCGTTTTCAGAATCGGTTATGCTTTTCATAAGATATTCATAAGTCCTCATCTTTTGACCCCCTATCACTTAAACCAGTTTACAAGTTCTATGTTTTCCTCTGTTTTCAAATCCTCACCGGATTTTAATAACCATTTTTAAACTTACGTACGTGCTGATATGTCGTGTGGCTAAACCTACCTAATACCACTAGGTGTTTTTGTTCCCGGCTGTATATGGCTACGTAGGTATTATAACTTTTAAGCACGTAACCGTAAGGCGTTTCACAAACTTGCGCGCTACAATGATACAAGCGTTGTCTGTATGAAACTAAGGCGTCAATGTTCAACTGTAATTCTTCAAACGTCGGCATATTAAAACCATCCTTTCTTTCTTATATGCGGTTGTCAAGGTTCTAAGGGTTTCCACATCCTCCTCTCTATGTGGGCCTCTTATTTAACTGTCTTTATTGTACCACACCTTATCATTTTAGTCAATATTTTTGACTAAAATAATTGTACTTTTATTGCACTGTATATACTGTATACAAACGTACACCTGATTGTAGTTAGGCTTGCTAAACTAGTGGGGCGGTGGGGGGTAAACTGGTGGGGCGGTTCGATAGTAAGTATATACCCTCT
>ERZ1643247.1655-NODE-1655-length-19670-cov-33.495539_pt1 | contig 19670 bp, 18 predicted proteins | sample MGYA00579264_ERZ1643247 | MGnify/ENA primary metagenome ERZ1643247 (study PRJEB29033, sample SAMEA4952262) | chicken gut metagenome | biome: Broiler Chicken; feature: Gastrointestinal Tract; material: Caecum | place: Ireland | collected 2018 | study: Broiler... | reverse complement strand
CAGATTTCTTCCAGCTTCCACCGCGCCAGCAGTTTCCCCAGCTGTTTCGCGATCAGGCCAACCAGCAGAGCCGCTGCAACCGTTCCTTCTCTCACGCCCTGCAGACGTCCGGTGAACACGATCGACAGGACGCACGCGATCACAACCAGCGTCACATCGAATCCCACTTTCATGTAACCGAACTTTACTTTCGGAAGCACTTTGCAGATCGCAAGCACGACGCCCTCTCCAGCCAGCACTACGACTCCTGCTTTGACCTCAAAACTGACTCCCACGGCTACCAGCAGGATGCCGATGAGACAGACGATCCACTGCTGCCAGTATGTATTACAGGTGATTCCCTGAACCGCCCACACACCGAAGTCCGTAAGGTAACCGAAGAAGAACGCCACCGGGAGCTGCATGAGCTGGATCGGATGATAATTCTTTCGCAGGATCAGGATCTGTAACAGGATAAATACACAGTGCATCGTGATGGTAGCTGTTCCCACAGTCAGCGGAGTAAACAGACTGACCACGTACGGCACACTGGAGATCGGGGAGGTTCCCAGACTTGCCTTAATGGAAAATGCAACGCCGAATGCCATGATCGAAAGACCGACCAGAAGGAGCAGATAGCGCTTTAAAATATAGATAGGTAACTTATTCAATGTGATCATTCCTTTCATATCTCAAACAGTTCTATTATAGCACAAAAGGGCCGGCACACCGAATCAATTCAGTGCACCGGCCCCATATCTATCTTATGCTTCTACCTCTAAGTCCGGGATTATCCCTCGATTGCGATAGTCTTCTTAGTCTCTGCTGCTTTTGCATCTTTCTTCGGGATGCTCAGGCTCAGGATACCATTCTCAAATTTTGCTTTGATATCTTCCTGAGTCACATCGTCGCCTACATAGAAGCTTCTCTGCATTGTTCCTGCATAACGCTCTTTGCGGATATATTTTCCTTTCTTATCCTGCTCGTCATTGTTTGTTCCTTTTGTAGCGGAAATTGTAAGATAGCCGTTCTCAAGCTCTACCTTGATCTCGTCTTTCTTAAATCCCGGCAGGTCGATATCCAGTTCATATCCTGCGTCATGCTCACGGATATCTGTCTTCATCAGATTTTTAGTTGTTTTATTATTTGTCCTTCCCCAGAAATCTCTGTCAAACGGGAAATCCATCCAGTCATCATCAAATAAATTTTCTCCAAAAATACTCGGCATCAACATAAGTCATATCTCCTTTCAAAATAGAACACCGGAACATCTCTGTTTCTTTGTTCCTTCCCTTTGTTCTAGTTGTACTATAGCACTTGTTGTTAGCACTGTCAAGCGTCGAGTGCTAATTTTTAAAATTTTTCTGCACCTGCTCTGTTACTGTTAATGAACAAACCGTGAATCCCGGCTATCTTATTGACATCCCGCACGTTTTATGCTAATTTTCTATATTATAGGATTAGCACTCTCCTCTTTCGAGTGCTAATATCATTATTGAATTTCTGTGACAAGGAGGATCCCATATGTTTATACAACCTATTTATAATATACTTCTCTTACCTGACGTCACTTATTTTTTTAAGAAGGATTTCTTCGCGGACAGAGCCGATGAGCTGGAAACCGGCTCCGATATTCTGTTTCTGTTTTTAAAAAACGAGATTGCGGACGGCATACCCGCCTCCGATGCGTTCTACCCTGTAGGGCTTTCCGCAAAAGTAGAAAACATCAGCGAGGAAGACGTACTGCAGGTACGCACCACTGACCGCGTGGAGATCAGCGATCCGTCTGTTGAAGACGGAGAAATCCATGTCTCTTTTGTACTGCGTCCTTCTGTCGAAGATATGGGAGAAGACGAACAGCAGACAGAATTCACAGAACTGCGCACAGCCCTGTTACGCTTTGTTCAGGGTTATCAGTGGGGACTGTGGGCGCGGGGGTATATCCTGCAGCGCAAAAATATGAATGACATGGCATCCGCTCTGTCCGAGTATCTGAACCTTACACCAGAAGAGAAATATCAGATCCTCGCTGTGGATTCGGTCAGAGAGAGATATACTCTCATTGAACGCGCAGTCAATGAATTTATGGAGATCGCGAAGGTGTCTTCCGAAGCTCAGGAAGCTCAGAAAGGCGATCAGGAGCAGCTTTACCGGGAAGCCGCCCTGAAGAAGCAGATCGATTATCTCCAGAAAGAGCTGGACGATATGCACCCGGAAAATATTTCCGATGTAAGGAAATTCGAGAAGAAGATTGAAGAGTCCGGAATGAATGAAGAGGCGCGAAAAGAGGCCGAAAAGGTGCTCAACCGTATGCGTCAGGAAGGAAAAGAAAGCCACGAATACGGACTTCTCTATGATTACCTGGACTTTGTGACCAGCCTGTCATGGAAAGCGCCGGAATTTACTCCCATCGATCTGAAACAGGCGGAAGAGATACTGGACGAAGACCATTACGGGCTTAAGAAGGTAAAAGAGCGCATTATCCAGCAGCTGGCTGTCATGGCTCTGAACCGGAAGCAGTACGGTTCCATTCTCCTCTTTGTCGGAGCTCCCGGCACCGGCAAGACAAGCATCGGCCAGAGTATCGCCCGCGCGCTCGGAAGAAAATACGTGCGGATCAGCCTCGGAGGTATCCGGGATGAAGCCGAGATCCGCGGACACCGCCGGACTTACGTGGGAGCGATGCCCGGCAGGATCATGGAAGCCATGAAGCGGAGCGGCGTATCCAACCCGGTCATGGTGCTGGACGAAGTCGACAAGCTGGCAAAAGACTACGGCGGCGATCCGGCCAGCGCACTGCTGGAAGTGCTTGATCCCGAGCAGAACAGCACATTTACGGATCACTATATGAATGTGCCCTACGATCTGTCCAACGTGCTCTTTGTCTGCACAGCAAATACAACCGACACGATCCCCGAGCCTCTGTTAAACCGTATGGAAGCGATCTCATTTCCCGGTTATACCGCGGTGGAGAAGTATCATATCGCAAAGAAGCACCTGATCCCGAAGGCGCTGGAGACAATGGGGATTCCCAAAAATATGCTTAAGATCACAGACGGAGCACTCCGCCAGATCATCGATGAATACACAATGGAGTCCGGTGTGCGAGACCTGAAGAAATGCATAGAAACGATCTGCAGATCCGCGGCTGTTGAATTGGTAAAAAAGGAATCTGCCGCAAACAATGAGGAGACTGCTGAAAAAAGTGTTATCTCCGTTACAAAGAATAATCTGACCGATTATCTCGGCAGAAAGCAGATCCACCCGGAGCGGAAACTGTCATCGAAGACGCCGGGAGTCGTGACCGGACTGGCGTGGACGCGCGCAGGCGGCGCCATCCTTTTCATCGAGACAAAGCTCACAAGCGGGAAAGGCAAGATCCAGATCACAGGACAACTCGGAGATGTAATGAAAGAATCCGTCCAGATCGCCCTGACACTTGTGAAATCTCTGTATCCAAAAGAGAGTAAAGTGTTCGAGGATCACGACCTGCACATCCATGTCCCTGCAGGAGCCGTGCCGAAAGACGGTCCCTCCGCCGGCATCACCCTCACCACAGCTCTCGCTTCTCTCGTCACCGGCAAAGCCGTGGATACCGATATCGCCATGACCGGCGAAGTCTCCCTGCGGGGCGGCGTCATGCCCATCGGCGGACTGCCGGAGAAACTGATGGCGGCCCAGAGAGCCGGGATCAAAAAAGTCTTCATTCCGGAAGATAATGTAGAAGATCTGGAAGATATGGCTGAAGAAGTGAAAGAAAAACTGGAGATCATTCCAGTGAAAAAAGTCACCGATGTACTGAAAAAAGTATTATAAAATGGATAAAAAACGGATATGGGGACGTAGTAAAACCGGGTTTTACTACGTCCCCATATCCGTTTTTATCCATTTAAAGCTGTTCCGCCCACTTTCTGAGCGCGTCCTGCGACGGATTTCCGTTCAGCAGTTTTCCTTCCTTTATCACAGCCCCCGGGCAGCTCCCCTCCAGATCTTTTGCCGTCTTTCCAAGGCCGCTTCCTCCGGATGTGGCAAACAGTATGATCGTCTTTCCGGAAAAGTCATAACTTTCAAGAAATGTATTGATGATCGTAGGTGCCGTGTACCACCAGATAGGAAATCCTACGAATATCCTGTCATACGAAGCAATATCCGCATCTGTGTCCGCCAGCTCCGGCCGGGATGATTTGTCTTTCATCTCCACCGAACTGCGGGAGCTTTTATCCATCCAGTTCAGGTCTGCGCTTGTGTAAGGAACCGCCGGCCTGATCTCATAGAGATCCGCATCCGCCGCCCCGGCCAGATTCTTTGCCACGCGCGCCGTCACGCCGCTTGCTGAAAAATATGCAACTAATGTCTTACTCATAATATCACGCCTCCTGTATCAATAAAACACTTGCCTGTTTTCCGGCTTTTTCTTTCCTTTCCCTTAGTGTAGCACCGGATATGCCGGCCGGCAAATATTTATAATGTATAGCGTCCTATGCCTGAAATGCATATTTTCTTTTATCAGGACTGCCCTGCGCCGAGCAGTTCCCTCACCATCTCTGCGTCAAATGATACAGACGCAACACGATTCACTTCTATCTGATACAGCGCATTGGCTGCGATATGTTCTGCCGCCTGCTCCAGATCACGTATTCCGCTCGTGTCTCTGTGCAGTTCAATAACAGCGTCAAGGCCGTCCGGCGTCAGCACGCACTCATCCTCATGCATACCCATGCGCTTCAGCACTTTCGGGAGCGCATATTTTGAGAAGATGACCTTCTTCTCTTCCGGCGTATAGTCCGGAATCTCGATCACGGCAAACCTGGACATGAGCGGTGCGCTGATCTGATCTTTATCGTTAGCGGTAGCGATCGGGTACACGCCTGACGTCGGGATCATACATTCAATATAATTGTCGGTAAAGCCAAGATTGTCCAGCAGAGTCAGCAGGACGTCCGCCGGATTGCCGTTGCCTTTCCCCGAGGCCGCCTTATCAAGCTCGTTGATGATAAATACCAGATTAGATTCTCCTGCCATGGAGAATGCGTCCATAATGATACCCGGCTTCGCATTGGCATAAATCCTGGAACTCCCGGTAAGCTGCTCCGGATCATTGATGGAACTCATATCAAGGGTTGTCCACGGCAGCTTCAGAATGCGCGCCACGGCATAGGCGATCTGCGATTTTCCTGTTCCCGCCGGTCCGATCAGCAGAAGACCGTAAGCCGGCAGTGTATGCGTGCGGTTGATCTGAATGATCGTCTCGATGATCCTCTGTTTCACCTGCTCCATGCCGTAAAGTTCTTCATCAAGGATCCGGCGCGCCTCATCCGGGTCGATCGCTTCAAAGTAATTGCCCTTCCATTGAATATTCATCATAATGGATAAAGCTCTCTGAGCGTGACGGCGCTCTTCCGCGGATACCTCGTGGGAACGCGCAACCGCCAGATTTCTTCTCGCCCACAGACGGATATTATCCGGCAGTGTCCTTCCCGCACAGGTGATAAAGTCTGTAATACTCTGGATACTGGTCAGCTTCATGCTGTCTCCGGTCTCCTCCTCATCCTCATCCGGGATTTCTTCGGACGGAGCGTCACTGGACAGAAGACGCTCGATCATAAACTGCAGGAAACCGTCCTCGGCAGAAAGTTTCACCCCGCCGCCAAACGCGATCTCGCGGATCTTGTACACAGCGTATCCGTCCTCTCTGGGCGCTCCTGAAAGCCGCACATTGATATGATTTTCCCCCAGCCATTTCAAAAGGCTTACAAAACGGGCGTCAATCTGCAGGATATCTGCGCTGACAGTCTCCTCTTCACTTTTAAATTCAAAGGCAGTCCGCCTGATCGGGTTAATGAACATACCACTGGAATGGTGTTTCAGTTTCCCCGCGCTGTTGTCAAGGACAAGAATAGGGTGTTCGGCGGAAGTCTCCGACTCACTGGAATAAAAAATTTCATAGGTACATTCAGGATCTTTTCCATCCTGCGGTGAATTGTTAAAGTCAAAAACCGGCATAACATACTCCTTGCATATTCGTTAAATCTCGTTCTAGTTTAGCATGAAATCCCGGTCAGCACAATCCGTGATATATTTTTACGAATTTATTGAATGATATTCTCCGGGCGGATCGTATTAGTTATGAAACCGGAAAGAAACTATAAAACTGACATCTAATATAAGGAGGAGATTTATATGAAGAAAACAGCAGCAGCCATTATTGCAGCAGCTCTTGTAATTACACTTGGAGGGACCACGGCGTTTGCATTCAACCGTGCCGGACAGTCCGACAGCCAGAATACTGTAGATAGGGCAGCCGGTATGGGGTATAATCAATACAACGAATGCACATACTGCGGCGAAACGGGACACTGTTACACAGATTCCAACGGCGACGGAATCTGCGACCACCGCGCTTCACACACTACAGACGCAGGCACGTGCTACAAGTATATACACAGCACATCCGATACCGGATGTCCCGGAGGATCCGCATATCATTGTGACGGAACCGGGCATCACGCCGGACACAGGTACGGACACAGATAATAAGAAACGGGGAAAGAGTTATGCGCAGCGAGGAAGATGCCAGCCGGGCGATCGATCAGTACGCTGACACCGTCCGGAGGATATGTATGGTCCATCTTAAAAATTATGACGACACAGAAGACATATTTCAGACTGTATTTCTGAAATATGTTCTTCATTCTGCGCCCTTCGACAGTGAAGAGCATGAGAAAGCATGGATCATAAGAGTTACGATCAACGCCTGTAAAGATTTCCTGAAAAATGTATTCCGGCGCAGGACCGTTCCGCTGGATCAGATCATCGAAAAGCCTCAGGAAATGACCGAGGATCATTCCGATCTGCTGGAGGCAGTCCTGGCTCTGCCCGAGAAATATAAAGATGTGATATATCTTTACTATTACGAGGGATACTCCGCAGCCGAAATCGGGAGTATCCTCAAAAAGAATGTAAATACTGTATATACACTTCTCACACGCGCCAGACAGATACTGAAGACCAAACTGGAAGGGGTGATCGATGATGAATGATAAATGGAAATCAGCTTTTGACCAGATCCATGCAGAGGATAAATTAAAAGAGCATACAAAAGAATATCTCTCAAAGAGAGTCTACAGCCGCAAACCGGCCTTTCACCCTCTGTTCAGGCAGTTTGCCATGGCAGCCGCCGGCCTGGTCATCCTGCTGTTTATCGGCGGATCGTACATTTTCCTGACTCCCACCGCCTACATCAGCATCGATATCAATCCTTCTCTCGAGCTGGGGATCAACCGGTTTGACCGCATTGTCTCAGTGGACAGCTATAACGAAGACGGAGAAAATCTGGCCCGGACTTTTCATATCACATTCATGAATTATAATGACGCACTGGAGGAAATCCTCTCCAGCCAGAGTATTGAAGATTATCTGGCGCAGGATGCCGTCATGTCCCTGACTGTCGCAGGCGACAACGAGACACAGTACAGCGAGATATATAACACTGTGGAGACCTGTGCCTCTGATCATGAGAATATCCACTGCCACTCCGGTGATACGGAAGAGATGCACGAGGCCCACGATGAAGGGGTCTCATTCGGGAAATACCGTGCATATCTCATACTTAAAGATCTGGATCCCTCAGTGTCTCTGGATGACGTACGCGATCTGTCCATGCGGGAGATCTATGATCTGATCGATACGTATTCCGGGAACCGGAACTCCGGAAGCGCCGGCTCTGACGCTGATGCAGCCGGAACCGGGACAGATACATCAGACACCGGTCACGGAACAGACGGACATCACGGCGAAGAGCACAACGGCTACAGACATGGCGGACATGACGAAGGGGAAACCGACTGACCGGTCTCCCCTTTAGCTCTTTCGTCCTTTTATCTATTTTTCCTGGCAAAAATACCCGCTTTCCGCCCAGAGATCACACATAGCGCTGCCGCCATAAGCAGCAGCCATCTGGCCGTCCGGGCCTCATCTCCGGTAACCGGAACCGCTCCTTTGCTGCCGGATAATTCTTTATCCTTATGCAAGGTCCTGAAAATAAAATGTATCCAGATGTCTGCTGGCTGCTTCAAATTCATCGCGCACACCGAGGAATTTCACGTCCTGGAACTGAGTCTTTTCCATTTCTTCTCCTGGCTTTATTATTTTTCTTCTACTATAGCAAGCGTCGCGCTCGTCCCCAGCCTGTTTGCTCCGGCTGCTACCAGCGCTTCCGCCATTTCACGGGTGTGTATGCCGCCGCTTGCTTTCACTCCCATGGAATCTCCCACAGTTTCCCGCATCAGGCGTACATCCTCTACAGTCGCCCCGCCTGTCGAAAATCCGGTAGATGTTTTTACAAAATCCGCTCCGGCTTTCTTTGCGAGATGACACGCTCTTATTTTCTCTTCCTCCGAGAGAAGACAGGTTTCAATAATTACCTTCAGTACCACATCTTCCCCGCAGGCTTCCCTCACTTCGCAGATATCCCGGAGCACCACTTTGTCGTGTCCGTCTTTCAGCGCTGCGATATTCAGGACCATATCAATCTCATCAGCACCGTCCTCCACAGCGCAGGCAGCCTCCATCCGTTTTGCCCGGGTACTCATCTGTCCCAGCGGGAAACCAACTACGGTACAGGTCTTTACTCCACTTCCCCGCAGTTCTTCAGCCACAAAGGCTGTATAAAATGAATTTACACATACCGAAGCGAACCCATAATCGCGGGCTTCGGCGCATACTCTTTGCACCTGTCCTTCAGTGGCATCCGCTTTTAAAATAGTATGATCAAACAGTTTACTGTCAAGCATCGTATTCCTCCTTTACAAAATCCGGGCCAAAACTTTCCGGCAGTAATTCGCCCAGACTGATGATCCGGTAATCTGTCTCCGAACGCGCCAGAATGATCTCAAAAGAATCCTCGCAGAATTCCCTCATAACCTGCCGGCATACACCGCAGGGAGGACAATAGTCCGGTTCACTGCCGTTCTCCTTTCCTCCGGCAATGGCGATGGCACGGAATTTCCTTTTTCCTTCACTGACCGCTTTAAAAATTGCAGTGCGCTCTGCGCAGTTTCCCGGTGTAAAAGCCGCATTTTCAATATTGCAGCCGGTGTATACGGAACCGTCTTCGCACAACAGCGCTGCCCCTACCTTGAAATGAGAATACGGAGTGTAGGCCATTTTCCGCATCTCAAGAGCTTTTTTCGCCAGATTCCGGCGTACATCCTCTTTTATCACTGATCTTCCCCCTTATCTGGATTTTACGTGTGATTATCTATTTATTGTCAATACATTTTCTTCTATCTGTCCTGCTGTTCTTTTTTTATGTAGTCTTCCACATTTTCCATTGTCACTTTAGAATACGGCACATAGACATATTTCCCGTTCTCAAGCTCAATCTCATCCATTCCTTTTCCTGTCACGAGTGCAGCCGCCAGCTTCGCCATTGCCTCCGCCTGACCTTCCTTATCGTTGTAGACCGTTCCCGCCAGTTCGGAATCCGCTACCGCCTTCAGCCCAACATCTGTACCGTCAATTCCGAAGAAAACCGGCATTCCCGCTTCTGTCCGGTTCAGCTTCTTATACGCGTCGATCGCTCCCAGGGCCATATCATCATTGTTTGCCAGGACAAGCTCTATCTCATTCTGATACTGGCCGATCAGCTGCTGCATCCTGTTCTGTGCCTGCGCCCGGTTCCAGTTCGCGATGCCGTAGCTCAGCTTCTCCAGTTTGATCCCCCTGCTGCGCAAAGTATCCACCACATTCTCTGTCCTTATGATCGCATCCTGATGCCCCGGTTCCCCCTCAAGCACCACATACTGTATCTTTCCGTCCTTATTGCGGTCGATCCGGCCGTCCTCCTGAATCACGTCGGCCGCGATCTCCCCCTGCATCACACCGGATTCCTTAGCGTCCGCGCCCACGTAATACATCTTGTCCCACTGCTGCAGATCCTCAGCCACAGGCTCTCTGTTGAAGAAGATGATCGGCACCTCACTTTCTCTGGCAAGATCGATGATCTCAGACGGATCAGCCCTGTCCACCAGATTTACACACAGGACATTACATCCGGCATTGATCAGTTCTCTCACCTGATCATTCTGTGTCCGCTGTGAGCCCGCCGCATCCCGTATCGTTACCACCGAATCAATATCCTCTTCTTCCAGATCACTCATTTTGTCTTTAAATGCTGCGATCATCTCCTCGACAAATGTATCGCTCCGATTATAAGATGCAACTCCCACATATATTTTATCCTCCCGCTCCGTCTGCTGTTCTGTGCAGGCACACAGGAGCTGAGCGCTGATACAGCAGATTATTCCCGCAGCCAAAACTTTTCTGATCTTCATTCCATACCTCTGCTCTCCCGCTTCCATCCGGCGGGTTCATTATTAAAATCCCATTTCTACTGGCTCATCGTAAAAAGAAGTTCCTGATTCTCTTCTGAAAAGAGTTCTTCTCTGCGGATTACCGTAAAATCAGCCGTCCTGCTCCTCACTTCCCGGAAATGATGCTGAAGGCTTGCAGCCATCTCAGTCAGGCTCTGATACCCCACATTAAATTCATCCGGAACCACCAGACATTCAACGTTTCCCGTATCCAGATAGTAGACCGCTTCCGTGGAATTCCCGATCCCGTATACTACCGCACCGTGCAGATGGTTGGACGCCGCGCACTGGCCGGCGGAAGCCAGACTCATATCGTCCAGCGCCGCTACCAGATCAGCTCCCGGCAGTTCTTCCAGTGATCTCTGTTCCTCTGAGCCGAAGCTGCCCGCCACATCCCAGAGAATTCTCCCTCCTGTCTCCTGCAGGACATCACAGAACCCCTGCCTGCGGTTCACGGCAGCTTCTGATTCGTCCGTTTCGGTCAGAATACCTATCGTCTTTCCGTCCAGGTTTCCCGCATAATCTTCCAGCAGTTCTTCCGCCAGAGCCTTCCCCATAGCGTAGTTATCCGGTTCTGTCACAGGGAGCGCAGACGCTTCTTTATCGAGAGATGCCGTGGAGCCCGCCAGCATGACCGGCACGCTGTTCTCCACCCGCTTCAGCATTGCCTCTGTGTCTTCTCCCGGCACAGGCTGCACGATGACCGCATCTGCTCCGTTATCGATCTCCTGCTCGATCACGCGTTCCTGTTCTTCCACCGTCATCTCTCCTTCGGTTCCTGCAACGAACATCTCCACTTCATGGTCTTCCGCCGCCATCTTAAGCCCGTATTTGAATGCAGCCCACTGGTTATCATCCGAATTCTGAACAATGACAGATATCTTGTCAAAATTTTCTCCTGTTTTCCCCAGAAGCATCAGTGCGGCAAGCACGGCTGCCGCCGCTGCCAGAACTGCTTCTATCAGAATAAACATCTTACTGCTGCTCTTCATCTCTATCTTTCCTGTTCTTTCCGTCAACCATTTCTTCTCCGCCGAACCCGTATCCTTTCTCGAGGATTTTCCTGTTTTCCTCTGTATAAAGGATCGCCGGGATACAGATGGACACCTTCGTTCCCTCATCCGGCTCACTCTCAACAGTCAGACCGTACTCTTTTCCAAAGAGAAGCTGGAGCCGGTTATTCACATTCACAAGTCCCACTCCGGATCCGTGCTTATGTTCTCTGCCGCTGTCAGTCAGAAGCAGGCGCACCTGCTCTTCCGACATTCCGATTCCGTTGTCCTCGACCGCAAGAATCACCTTTCCTCCTTCAATCCTGCCTGTCACCCTGATTTCTCCGCAGTCGTCCATACCGCTTACGCCATAATTAATGGCGTTTTCAAGGATCGGCTGGAGAATCAGCTTCACTGTACAGTAGGAACAGACCTCCTGATCAACGTCAAACTCAACGGAGAATGTATTTTTATAACGGACCTTCTGTATGTTCATGTAGCTCTGCGCGTGCTGCAGTTCATCTCTCACCGCGATCACCGTATTCCCCTTAGACAGGCTGATCCGGAAAAGTTTCGCCAGCTGTGTGATCATAAATGCGGCATCGTCATTCCGTTCTCCCTCGACCATCCAGGTAATGGATTCAAGTGTGTTATATAAAAAGTGCGGATTGATCTGACTCTGCAGTGCATCCAGCTCACTCTTCCTTCTCTCATTCTGTTCCAGCACGATCTTCTTCATCAGCGTATCGATCTGCTCGTAGGATTTCTGGATCGAATGCCCAAGATGCCTGATCTCCTGCGAACCGCCGATATAAATCTCCGGCTTCTCACCCGCCTCGTATTCTTTGACCGATTCATTCAGTTTCAGGATCGGCCGGGAGATCCTCACCGATACAACGCGGTTGATGACCACCAGCATCATGCCCATCAGGAGCATGAGGAGCCCTATGAAATATCTCATATTCAGCATTCCCTGCGTAAATGTAGAATACGGAATCACACCCACCAGCTTCCAGCCGGTATAACTGATAGTATTGACGATGACTTTACGTTTCTCTCCTCCGAAAGACTCATCATATACGCCATCCTTATACGCCGCAGTCTCTTCATTATTTTCAGAGGCGATCCCGTCACTGATCTGGATCTGTCTCGGATGGTAAATGATCTCGCCATTGCTGTCGCACAGATAATAATACTGTCCGCTGTTGGACTCATTGATCTGTCTCATCATCCTGAAAATACTGGAATAATCCATATCCACAAGGAGTACGCCAAGTTCCGACTCCCCGTTGTTCGTCAGCTCAACCGCGCGGCTCAGAGAAATAACCCAGTAGTAGCGCATAGTCCCGTCATCAAACAGATTCTGGATATGCGGCGTCGAAAAATGCATGTTTTCCATCTCCCCGACCGCCTGTCTGTACCAGTCCTGTCTGGTAACGTCAGGATCCTCCTTCTGCTGCGCGATAGGCTCTGCCGCCATCAGACTCCCATAGCTGTTGTAGATCGCAATGCTCCGCAGACTGTCATTATTCGCCTCATACAGGAGATTCATCCTTGTCTGAATATACTGCTCCTGATCCGGGAAGTCACTCTCTTTGATCACATTATAATAGACTGTATCCGAGATCTGGCGCATACTCACCAGATAATCTTCCAGAGTCTCACCGGTCTGTTCCATCATCTTCTGTGTCGTCTGAACAATCTCCTGTCTGGACAGCGCGGAAAATCTGATGTACATCACGATTCCGAGGACCAGCATGATCGAGACCGATATTACGGAAAACACGAGCATGAGCGCGGACTGTATCCCCTGTGGCTGAATTTTTTTCAACTTGCCTAAATACTTATTCTTCACTTTCTGCATGCTCCGCTCTGTATTTCGAAGGCGATACACCGAACCGCCTTTTAAAAACATAACTGAAATAGTTCGGGTCGGTATAGCCGACCTTCTTAGCTATAATGTAACTTTTTTCATTTGTTTCCAACAGAAGACGGGAAGCGCAGTCCATGCGGTAATCCGTAAGATAACCGATAAATGACTTTCCTGTCTCCCGTTTAAAAATAGTAGAAAAATAGGAGTTGGATACTCCAAGAGTCTCGCAGATATCATCCAGAGACAGCTCCTCATCCGCATAGTTGCCGCGCACATATTCCTCTGCCCTGAGCACAAAAGATTTTGTCGATCTGCTCCGGGCGCTGGTCAGTTTGTCATGGAAGGAAAGGCTGAGATCTGTGAGCCATTTTTTCAGGGTATCCGGATCCATATTCGGAAGACTGCTGTACAGATCCTGCATATCTCCCGTGAACTCTTTTGCCGAGATATCGTTATTCACCGCGAATCTGTACAGGGCGGTGATCAGTTCCATGACGGCAATATGATGCTGAGGCAGTGTTTTGGCGGAAAGCGCCATCCTCTCCATGTACTCATTGACCGCTTCAACAATCTCTTTTCGTGAACCCATGCGGATCTTCTTGAACAGACCGGACATATCCCCGTCATTCACGAAACCAGTCTCTCCCATCTCCCTGGGCGCGATCTCCTTGATATTGATCGCCCTGGACGTGCCATAGATGCCCCTGTAGGAGACAGCTTCCCGCGCACTGCTGTAGGACTGGGCCAGCTCCAGTATATTATCACATACCTGCCCGATCCCGACTGTGACCACGGCCCCGATGATCCTGCGGGCATATCTGCAGAATCTGTCGCATTCATCCGTCAGTTCAGGCACCTCATTCTCCCCTTTGAGCTGCGCGAGCATGACACCATTTCCAAGGTAGGTGAAACTTTTCGCCCTCCACTTTTCCTGCAGCCGTTCTTCTGCCTGCTTCTGGACAGATGTTGCCAGAAGCAGCGGATTCATATCCTTCGGAACCTGGGTGGCGGACGTATGAATAACCAGACAGCAGTAGTAAGGTCCTGTGAAAGTGATCTGATAATCTGTCAGATATTTTTCAAGCTCATCCTCCCGGATCCTGCCCTCGATAAGAGTAGAATAAAAGTTCGCCTGCAGAAGCGGCAGCGAGTCCATATAATATTGCTGCATCACTTCAACGCTCCTCTTTTCACTGATCTCCTGATCCAGCTTGGTTTTGAGCTGCGTAAAGACATTTGTCAGCTCCACAGAGTTCACAGGCTTTAAAATATACTCTTCCACTTCAAGATGAACTGCTTCCTTCGCGTATTCGAACTCGTCAAATCCCGTAAAAAGCAGGATCTTTGTCGCCGGGAACCCTTCCTTGATTCGGTTGGCAAGCTCCAGTCCGTCCATATAGGGCATCTTAATGTCTGTCATGACAACATCCGGCTGAAATTCTTCCACCATCTCCAGAGCCTTCACTCCGTTGTTGGCATATCCGATCACTGAAAATCCGAGTCCCTCCCAATTGATCTTCTTCATGATGACCCGGATCACTTCTTCCTCATCATCTACTAAAAGCACTGTATAAGTATCCATATTTTTTGTCTCCATGTGCATATCTGTTTACTTCGGATTATTATAACAAACGCATAAATAAAAGTAAACGCCGGCGCTTTCTGAAACAAAAAGGCTGCCGCGTCTGCGGCAGCCCGGATAAAATCCATTATTTCTTCTGAACGTATTTCAGACAGTCAAGTGTTACTGCTACGAGGATGATGATACCGGAGAATACAAACTGAAGGTTTGTATCGATACCAAGGATCGTAAGAGAGTAGGTAAGAGCGGTGAAGATAAGCACACCGACTACTACGCCTGAGATCTTACCGATACCACCTGTAAAGGATACGCCACCCACAACGCAGGCTGCGATCGCGTCTGTCTCCCAGCCCTGCCCATAAGCCGCCGAACCGGATCCGACCATTCTCGCACATTCCAGCCAGGAACCGAATCCATAAAGGATACCTGCCAGGACGAACGCTCCTACTGTTACTGCGAATACGGAAATACCTGAAACGGAAGCTGCTTCCGGGTTACCGCCGACAGCATACAGGTTTTTACCGAATTTCGTTTTGTTCCAGATGAACCATACGATCGCTACTGCCGCAATGGCCCAGATGATGATCGTCGGGAAACCGCCGATCTTCGGGATGACCATATTCGGAACTGACGGCTCAATCGCACCGAAAGATACGCCCTTTGTCGCGTATGTTACCAGACCGAAAATGATCAGCATGTTCGCCATTGTGGAGATGAACGGATGCATCTTGAACTTGGCGGTGAAGAAACCTGCGATCGTTGTAAAGATCGTACAAAGGATAATACACATTACAAGTGCAAGGATCATTCTTCCTACAATCGGCATTCCTGTAAAATCGAAGATATGTCCGAAAACACCGCCTGTGTTGATTCCCTGATGCATGATGATCGTTGCCGTCGTCATACCCATACCAACCATACGGCCGATAGAAAGGTCGGTACCTGCAAGAAGGATCAGGCCCGCAACACCAAGTGCCAGGAACATTCTCGGCGAAGCCTGCTGAAGGATGTTCAGGATGTTGTTATATGTAAGCAGCGGTGAGCCCTTTACCATAGGCGTAATGATACAGAGAGCAATAAATATAAGGAGGATCGCAATGTAAAGACCGTTCTTCAGGAGGAATGATCTCCGATTGAACGTATACTTGTAGTTCTCCCAGCTCTGTGCCCTCGACTCCGCGAAAGTAAACTTTGACATGCGGAGCAGATCGATCAGGTGATATTTATGGGCAAACGCATTGTGCCGTCTGTCCTTTATCTCCTGGTAATCCTTGTCCAGATCCAGCTTTGCATCAAACCGGCGGTTCTTGTAAACATACTTCTCATCCTTTATCTCCTGATGATCGGAGAGCTTGGAAACAGCCGCCTGATGCTCTTTCTCCAGCTCAGCGAGCTTTTTCGCATATTTTTCTTTTGCAGCCGCTTTCTCCTGAACACAGCTTTCCTTCACCGGTTTATAATATTCTTTATCAAAATGCACTTTCAGATATTCCTCGGCGTCAGCGATCAGCTTGGAAATCTGATCTTTGTTCTGTGCCTCCACGGCTTTTGCAGTATCCAGTTCTCTCCTGAGCTTGCTGATCCTTGCCTCTTTTTCGTCTTTTGGAAGCGTACGGTCTCTTTTAACACCGTCTATTTTATTCTGAATAGCGACAACCTTATCCGTACCGTCTACTCTGAGGCTGTCAATCTTTGCCTGAATTTTTCCGACATAATCGTCGATCGGCTGACGCAGCTTCAACTCCTGTTCAGCCGTAAGAATTTTACTGTTTGCCATATTCATCATTCTCCCTTATTATAGGTATTTTGCACTGAGCCTCAAGAGCTCTTCCTGATTCGTCTCTTTGGTATTTACAATTCCTGAGAGATGCCCGTTTGACATAACGCCGATCCGGTTGGTGATTCCTAGGATTTCCGGCATCTCGGAAGAAACAACGATAATCGTCTTTCCCTGCTTTGCCATCTGGATGATCAGCTCATAGATCTCGTATTTCGCGCCTACATCGATACCACGTGTCGGCTCATCCATCATGAATACCTGCGGCTCACGCTCCAGCCATCTTCCGAAAATAACTTTCTGCTGGTTTCCTCCTGAAAGACTGGTGATCATATCATCCGGTCCCATACATTTCGTGTGCATAACCTTGATCTCTTTTGCAGTCGCATTTACCATCTTTGTATCCGAAAGCGCTGCGCCGGTCTTATACTGAGACAAGTTTGCGATCGTAGTGTTAAAAGTAAGGTCTGTCTTCAGGAAGAGTCCGTTTGCCTTTCTCTCCTCAGTAATCATGGCAAATCCATGTTCCATGGCCTCTTTTGCATTATTAAAGTTCATCAGCTTATTTCTGAAGTAAACACGCCCCGCCGCCCTTGTGCGGACTCCGAAGATTGTCTCCAGAAGTTCTGTACGCCCTGCACCGACCAGTCCGTACAGTCCGAAGATCTCGCCTTCTCTTACATCGAATGTAATATCCTGAAGGTGAGGTTCATATTTCGTAGACAGATGCTGAACAGAGAGAACTACATCTCCCGGTGTGTTGTCTACAGGCGGGAACCGGTTCTCAAGAGAGCGGCCGACCATTGCCGCGATCAGCTCGTTCATATTCGTGTCAGCGGCCTGTTTTGTCATGACCAGGTTACCGTCTCGAAGCACTGATATTTCGTCGCATATCTCAAAGATCTCGTCCATCTTATGAGAAATATAGATCAGCGCGATTCCCTGCTCTTTCAGCATCCTCATCATCTCAAAGAGCTTCTCAACTTCCTGGACTGTCAGGGAGGAGGTCGGCTCGTCGAGGACGATTACTTTTGAATTGTAGGAAATTGCCTTTGCAATCTCACACATCTGCCTCTGTGAAACAGACATTTTGCGCATCGGCTGCGTAAGGTTCACAGTCATGCCCAGCTTTCGGAACAGCTCCGAAGCTTCTTTTTTCATTCTTCCCTCATCAATAACACCTAATGAATTGACCGGGTAACGGCCAAGGAACAGGTTGTCCATTACATTTCTTTCCAGACACTGATTCAGTTCCTGATGCACCATTGCTATCCCGTTCTCCAGCGCATCTTTCGGTCCCGAGAAACTAACTTCTTTCCCGTCAAGGATAATCGTTCCCTCATCTTTCTGATACGTGCCGAAAAGACATTTCATCATCGTTGACTTACCGGCTCCGTTCTCACCCATGAGGCCCATGACGGTTCCCCGTTTCACATCAAGATTGATGTGGTCGAGGACTCTGTTCCGGCCGAAGGACTTACTCATACCGCGTATTGATAAGACGATATCATCTTTCTTATCTGCCATTCTCATTACTCCTGTACATTTTATTCGTATTTAATATCTTTCCCCTGCCTGCGGTCAAACCACAGAACATTTTCCCCAAACATGTTATTAGGGAGAATTTCTTCTCCCTAATAACCTTTCATCCTTATAGCAATGTATATTATTGACTAAGTATAGATGTGTAGGAAGCCGCGTTATCTGTCTTAACCATGTTAATTGCAAATGCATCATACTGGCTCGGGTTTCCGAGACGGTTTGTGATATTGGACTCTGTCTGTCCGTCACCGCCAATGTACTCAACGTCAAGGTTCAGCAGGTCGTCATATTTCTGAAGCAGCGGCTGATATGTTGAACCGAGGAAGTTATCGGAAGCATTGTAAATATCAAGCCATACTGACTTCGTCGGATGTGCGCTCTCATCCAGCTGGTTGGATACAGGCTCCCAAACTACTGTGGAATCTGTGAAATCCTGATAGTTTTCAGCTGTAACAGCCACATTTAACGCGTAGTAAGAACGCTCGTCTGCATTGTATACATAAACGTCATCTGACAGTACGTTTCCTACATCGTCCGCCGTACCGATACCTGTGTCGATATCTACACCGTCAAGTGCGTTACGGAGAACACGGAGTGTCAGATAAGCCTGTACGTCTGCATGCTGGCTGATCGTTCCGCCGTATCCCTCTGCGATAGCCGCAACAGCGTCGCTGTTCGCATCGTATCCGAATGTCGGAACTCCGTTATCCTTTGACCATGCATTAAACATTGACATTCCCATACCATCGTTATTGGAAACAACGATATCGATCTGATCGCCGAAGGATGATGCCCATGTTCCGATCGCATTACCTGCTGTAGCAGCATCCCATGTAGCTCCTGCGGAATTCTTCATCTCCTGTGAAGCAAGTTCGCGGACTGCATATGTCTTTCCGTTGATCTCAAGTGAGCCGTCCTGTACAGCGGAAGCTGATCCGTCTGTGTTCGTTCCGATCGGCTCACTGTTGATTGCGCCGTCTGTCTCAACGCCTGTTCCAAGTGCTGAACGGACACCTCTTGTACGTGCGATAGAATCATTGTGTCCGATATCGCCGATTGCCAGAACATATCCGATAACGCCGTCGCCGTTGCGGTCAATTTCATCAATGTGTGCTTCGATGTAATCTTTAACCATTGTTCCCTGCAGCTCAGCTCCCTGATTTGCGTCGAATCCTACGTAATATGTATCATCGTTAAAGTTCAGGGCTGTCATGTCCAGTTCTCCTGTGGAACTGTTGGACGGCTGACGGTTGTACCATACCAGCGGCTTGTCCTTGTTGGCTACATCACTTGTAGTCGCATCGCCTCCTCCTGAAGACTCTCCGCCGCCTCCGCCTGAGGAGCAGGCAGTAGCTGAAAGTGCAAGCACTGCTGCCAGTGTCAATAAAACAATTTTTTTCTTCATATATACGTTTCCTCCTTTTTTCGGCGCATCCTCTCACGCCTTTTTTGTTGATAGTAACAATATACTTTATATTCTCAAGATAAAACATAGAATATTTTTTGTATTTTATTGAAATTTTTAAGATTTTATTGGTTATATATAACAAAT